>Ga0209712_10000789_pt1 | contig 27308 bp, 22 predicted proteins | sample ArcOceMetagenome_FD_187443 | JGI IMG/M metagenome (GOLD analysis project Ga0209712, IMG submission 187443) | Marine eukaryotic phytoplankton communities from Arctic Ocean - Arctic Ocean - Greenland ARC118M Metagenome (SPAdes) (version 2) | ecosystem: Environmental > Aquatic > Marine > Oceanic...
GGTGGATTAGGAAATCCTTTGTAGTATACCGGCTCCATTATCTAAAAGGTACAGTTGAAATTTTCCCCAACTTTGGTAAAATATCTTTTACATAATTCAAATACTACTTAGTATAATTGCATTTATCGGCGTTTTTATCAAAAAATACTCCGAAACTATTTGCCCAATAATCGTATCTACCAGATAACTATCGCATCTGCCTCTTTAAAATTATAAAATTTTTAGAAGGAAAAAAATGAATAATTATTTAAGCCTAAAGTTAAAAGTAGTTTCCTTTTTTGCAATCATCTTAGTGGTCTTTTTACATTCCTATAATCTGATTGTAAAAGTAAATGCCGATCATGTAATATCTTTAAATAAAGGATATGGTCCATTTATTCAAGAGCTTATCAGCCAAGGAATTACTCGAGTTGCCGTTCCTATTTTCTTTACTATTTCAGGATATCTATTTTTTCTTGGACTCAAGGGAAGTTTACCCGAATTTAAAAAGAAGATGAGGAAAAGAGTAAAAACTTTAGTCCTACCTTATTTACTTTGGTCCATACTTGGAATATTATTATACTTCGTATTGCAATCTCTTCCTGTAATTCAACATTATTTTACTAAAAAATTAATAAGTGAATATTCAGTAATAGAACTGTTTGAAACTATTTTTTTAAATCCAATTCCTTATCAATTTTGGTTTATTCGTGACTTAATAACCTTAACAATATTATCTCCTATCCTATTTTGGTTACTTCGCTTCTTTAAGATATGGTTAGCCTTATTTTTAATAGTCATCTGGTTCTATAATCTTGATTTTATTATCGTGGCTAATGAAGCATTACTATTTTTTGTCATCGGAGGATATTTAGTACTTCACCAACAGGGTTGGATCTTACGGCACTTTTCTTCAAAAGAGACCATCATTTTATCAATAAGTTGGATAGCAATTATTTCGATTAAAACGACCTTAGTTCACTTTGATTTTTCGATCATAGCAACTAATATTATTCATAAATTTGGAATCTTAATTGGTGTTTTAGCCGCGTGGGGGATCTATGATTTTTTTGTAAAAAGAATGGAAACAAAAGAGTCGAAACTTTCAATTCTATTTTCATTTACATTTTTCATATTTGCATTTCATGAACCTATTTTAACGATTCTGAAAAAGGGATTTTTTTCAATATTAGGACGAGGAGAAATGATCTCAACTATTATTTATTTTGCTGCACCTACTATTGCCATCATCTCTAGTATTTTTATCGGTTATTTTCTAAAAAAAGCTACTCCTCAATTTTATAGTTTATTGACTGGAGGTAGATAAAAGAGCAGATCTAAAACTTGTCATCATTTTTGATACACTATAATATTAATTACTTATGACTTTCCGTCAGCTTGCTACGGAGTAGTTTAATATCGAAGGTATAGACTTTCGGTTAGTAATAGTTAAACAATATTCATCTATTCTCACACGCATAATAACAATTCTAAGGTATTTCCTGGATTCTATTTTTGGGAAAAAATTCTATGAATGAGATTGAATCACTTCAATCTTTGTTTACCTATCTCACAAATGAAAAATAAATTGAAATGTATATAATTAAATGGTTAGGGATATTATTTCTGGTGATGGCTTCTATCGGTTCTTCTTTTGAAGAGGTAATGATTGAGGAGGAGGAATTGAAGACTTCCTGCCCTTGCGATATTCGTTCTGACTCTTTAGAGTTAGTTGATTTTTACACCAAAACCAATGGCCAAAATTGGACTAATCAATGGGATCTTAGTCAGCCTTTCAGCACCTGGCACGGCATCAAATTAAATTCAAGTGGATGCGTACAATGCCTCGATTTTGATGGAGATCCGAATTGTGGATGGAAACATAATCGAGGAAATAATCTGGTCGGAGAACTTCCCGATCTTAATTTACCTCATGTAGAACATTTGTTTCTTGGGTTTAATAAATTATCTGGTCCTCCACCTCTTTTAAAAAACATGGCTTACTTACTAACGCTTCAGTTATCTGGAAATGGATTTAGTGACTCTATTCCGAATTTTAATTTCAAAAGATTAGTTTCTTTAGAATTAGAGTTCAACCAGTTTAGCGGAGCTATTCCAGATTTTCAGCATATTCCGAAATTGCAAACACTTTATTTAAATTACAATAAACTGTCTGGAAGTATTCCCAATTTTTCTAATCTTCCTGATCTTAAACGATTATATATTTCAAAAAATAAATTGGAAGGATCAATTCCAGATCTTGCAAATTCTTCCAAATTGCAATTTATCTCTTTTTCCAAAAATAGACTTACCGGATATATTCCAAGTTTTCAACATTTAAAAAAATTAAAAAATCTAGATCTTTCTATCAATCAATTAAAGGGAGAACTTCCATCTTTTAGAAAAATGAAAGCATTAAAAAGTATAAATTTCTCATACAATCAATTGGAAGGGGAAATTCCGTCCTTTAAAAATGCGGATGATTTAGAGACACTTTTACTTTCTAATAATAGATTTACAGATTGTCCAAAATTTTCTAATAAATCTGCGCTAAGTAAACTTTTAGTGAGCGGTAATTTTTTAGACTTCAATAGTTTAAGGAAAAATAGTGTTCATCTCAAGACCTTAGAATCATATGCCCCTCAAAAATCACATAAAAAAGATTCTTTGATTTATTTGTTAGTGGGAGATAGTATTGAGTTAAATCTGGAGATGGATGACTTCAAAACCAATAAATATGAATGGTTTTTTGAAGGAGAGAAATTGGAAAACAAGAATGAATCATTCCTTCAAATAGATCAAGTTAATCCAGCTCAAACGGGAAAGTATTTTTGTGAAATAAGTAATCGAGAATTTCCAGGGTTGACCATAAAAAGTTTTGACTTTATGCTCAAGCTGGAGGATTATATGAATTTAGAACAACTTGAGCAAATTCAACCGCTTGCCCAAAATGATTTATTTAATTTAAATACCAACACTTCTAACTTCATGTTGGACGTATTGGAAAATGATGAATTATTGGGACTGGAGGATTGGGAAGTTTCTATCGTTCAGGAACCTCAAGCAGGTTTACTTTTTAATTTGGAAAATGGAACCATCAAATACTCTGTACCACCAGGTTTTGAAGGAGACCTATCTTTCCAGTACAAACTTACTAACAGCTTAAATCCAGAAAACTTTACCATCGCAACGGTTGATATAAATGTAGAGACAAATGATGGTTTAGCGAATCGAATTCCTAATGCAATTTCTCCCAATGGAGATGGGATGAATGATTATTTCATTGTTCCAGACTTAGAGTCCAATCCCGATCTTAAAAATGAATTAATCGTATTCGATCGATTTGGACAACTTGTTTATTCAGCTAGTCCTTATCGAAACGACTGGGATGGAATATTTGAAAGTACTCTAGGTCCGCTCCCAGAGGGAACCTATTTTTATACTTTGGAAATTGAAAATAGCCCAAGAAAATTGTCAGGGTTTATTGAACTAAGGAGGTAAAAGAAACTATGAAGTCTAAAATATTTGTCAGACATTGGTTTTGGAAAGTCCTAATTCTAGGGTTCTTTCTCACCTTTTTTTTGTCAGAAATTTTAGAGGAGAGTATGTTCATTGATGGAATTTGGTATGCGGTGATTGCTAGAAATTTGGCAGAAGGAAATGGGAGTTATTGGTTTCCGCAATTTTCTCAAACCATCTTTTCAGATTTTCATGAGCATCCAGGATTTGTATTTTGGCTACAATCTTATTTTTTTAAAATACTAGGAGATAGTTTTTGGACAGAAAGAATTTTTAGTGGGATTCAATATTTATTCAATCTAATATTAATCATTCTAATTTGGAAAAAAATCTTTCCAAAATCAAAGATACATTTTCAAAACTATTGGTTTGTTCCAATTTTATTTTGGCAGTTTAACATTCTTACCTATCTCTATCAACCAGCTAATTTACTAGATAGTCCTTTATCTATTTTTTGTTTAGCAGCCATCTATTTTTTAATTGACGAACAACAAGCGAAAGGATCGAAATGGAAAATTTTACTCGCTAGTTTTTTTATTGTTCTCGCAGTATTGAGCAAAGGATTAGTTGGGCTATTTCCCTTAGGGTTTTATGGTTGTTTCAAATTAGCCTTCCAGAATCAGATTTCTATTCGAGCGGTAATTCGCAAAACTATTTATTTAGTCATTCCAATCGCAATATTTTTTGTAATGATTTTCAGCCTATTTCCTCCAGCTCTGGATAGTACAAATATTTATCTCGACACTCAATTATTCGCCAGTCTAAAAGGAGAAAGAAGGTTGTACTATTACCAAAGTAATCGGTTGTTTATAGTCGGACAATTATTGATTGTTTTGCTTCCCATGCTGATTACGTATATAGGGGCTGTTGTCTTAGGGCAGATCTTCGATACTCAAGCATTTGGTTTCAAAGAAAAAAAAGTAGGCTTCTTTTTTATTCTAATTGGATTATCTGCCTCTCTCCCTTTGATTATTTCTCCTCGACAAGCACTACCCTATTTGATTCCTGCGCTACCTTATTTTAGTATTGGGATAGGAATTCTAGTTATTCCTGCTCTTAAGTTTTTATTGGAAAATTTTATTGAAAAATATATTTGGGTTCAGCGGATTTTATCAGTTGGAAGTATATCTGTCCTTGCGTTAGGTGTTTTCCTAATTGTGATAAATTTCCAAAAATCAAATCCAAGAGATGCAGAGACCATTAACGATGCAAAATTAATCGGTGCAATTGTAGGCGATCAGCAATCGATCTCATCCAATACATATGATATGTATATCTCTGGATATTTAATGCGATATTATAAGGTGAGTTTAGATACCGTCAATTTTGATAAGAAATATTTTCTAACGAAAGAACCATTGGATTCTAATTATCTATCCTATCAATTGCTTTCTATTGAAACAAAGAAATATTTACTGTATGAAAAAATTAAAAAATAATATCAACAAATAAACAGACCGTAAAATCTATGACAAAATCACATTCACTTCATGAATCGTTTTTCATGGGGAATATTGAGCTTAGAAATTTTTGTAATATTAATAGAGAAGAAGCTCTGATGGTTTGGGAATGGCGAAACCATCCTGCGATCAGAAAATGGATGTATCATTCAGATATTATTCCTCAAGAAAATCATTTTCTTTTCCTAAAAAATCTATCTAAAAAGACAGATAATTTTTATTGGTTCATTTTGGAAGAAGGAGAATACTTGGGAGTCATTAATTTTTCTAACTTCGAAAATCATCAAAGTGAATGGGGCTTCTATTTAAATCCTGGTTTATTCGGAAAAGGAAAATCTATCCATTTAATTTTTAACGCACTTAATTTCTTTTTCAAAAAATTAGAGTTGACTCAAGTATATGGTTTTGTGCGTAGCGATAATTGTATTGCATTAAAGTTTCATGATTTTATGGGCATCCAAAAAACAGGAACTCAACATATAAAAGTCAAAGGTATAAATGTATTGTTTGAAAAAAGAGAAATGACGAGAGAGCGATGGTTGAAAGGAAATTACACACTTCAATATTGGAAAGATGCACATGCTGAATATAAAGCAAAAAGGAAAAGAACCTAAAGTTCTATTCTGAAAATGAGAATAAGTTCTCGAAATTAGATCACTCCCTTCTTCTGACTTTTTGAAAAAGCTCCATTCTGCAAGGCTTTCAGCCCTGAAAATAAGAAAAATCTCTTTGGTCACCTTTTTGTAAAAATAAAGGAGGGGACGATAAATAAAAAATAATATCGTTTCCTTCAATTTTTTATGAAAAAGACAATATTAAAAATAACCATCGCATGCTTGATTTTATCCATCAACTCTAGTTGTACCAGTCAAGTTATTTTGAAAAATAAAAAAGCGTCTTCCTCAAAAAATATGGAAGCACTTTCTGTTGATGAGGATTTTCAATATCGAAATTTTCAAAAAATTACGTTTGATTTTTTAATTGAAAACCCAAAAGGAGAGCCGATTTCAAAAGCACTCTTTTCGTTGAATGGGATAGAAAAAGATGGGAAAGAAAATATTTTTTACTCAGGAATAACCAAGCAAGATGGATTAGTAAAAATAGTATTGAAGGTTCCTCACCATTTTGAAAAAGTTCAAATTGAAGTTTCAGGAAATAATATAATTCAACGTTTTAATTACCCGCTCGAATCCCCTTCCTACCACCGAAAATTAATTTTTAAATAAAACAAAAACTTAATACATGAAAAATAATTACCTCATTCTATTATGTTTTTTGCTGTCATTTTTTGGGTGTAAAAAAGATAAATTTTTAGACTCTGAAATTAAGGAGTCTGAAGTAGGAAAACTCGAAGATATTAATGTGGGAAATGGTTTTGATTTTAAAACTCATCAAGCAGTCACCTTTGAGTTGACAACAGTAGATTCGATGGGTGTAGCAAAAGGACCCGTAAAAATAAAAATCCATGGCTTAGATAATGCCAACCAAAAAGATGAATTATTTTCAGGAAGTTCCAATGGTCAAGCTCAATTAAATTTAACCTTGAATGTTCCCATACATTTTAAAAATATATTAATTGTAACGGACTCTGAAGGAAGTATTTTCCAATATGAGTTTCCGGTGAGTTCAAACATCACCAAAACATTAAAGACAAATGGCAACCTCACTAATGGAGATGTAGACACCCGATCTAATAATTGCTACCCTTCGGTAAGCTCAACATTTACAGCTAATAATAAGGGTGCAAGTTTGACGAGTGATAAGAGAATGACCAATATAACGGTCTTCTATACCGATGGAACTTCAGCAGTAATTCCAGTTAATGCAAACACAATTTCATTTTAAAATCACCTTTTGGTAAAACAATTATTGAGAAATAAAATAATCTGATGAAACAAATAAACACAATCAAAAAATACCTATTAACGAGCTTAGCATTAGTAATTATTATGGTAGGATTGCATGCACAAGATTGTTCACTATATGGTATTGATTTTAGTGGGGTAGATGTGACCTTAGACTTTACTGATCGCGCACATGCTTTACCCGATGGTAAGCTTAACATAAGTGCAACATTGCTAAATGGAACTCAACCAAAAGGGGAAAATAATGGTAATTTGAGGTTAAGCTATACTGCAATTGAAGGAGGTTTGAAATATCAAATCACTTTTAGTCGGGAAGTATATGTAATTGTTTTGGATGAATTAGCTAGTGGTTACGGGCATAATACTAGGGCAGATCGCACCTATTTTTCTGCTTCAAATGGTTCTTGGTCCACCAATGGAGTAGGAATTCAAAATGTAACCGTTATCGGATCTGAAATAGATTGGTATGGGGAAGGATCTAATTTTAGAGTCGTTTCTACAGAAAAAGTTACTAGTATTATCCTAGAAAGTATAGATGGAAATCCATCGACTACTTTTAATATCTCAGTAGCAGATTGCTTGACTAACAATGTTGTGGTTTTTAAAGCCCAAACTGCCAACTAAAATGCTTACTCAAGTATCTGAATTTATACTTATCGCATTCTTTAATAATTGTCACACGCATGTACTTACTAACATTTTTTAATAACTTATTATCAATGAATAATTATGTTAAAAAATACAATTGTATCCGTATTGCTTTTATTTTTACCGACTCTGGTATTTACTCAAACAATTAATTTAGGAATACTTTCCTCTTTTGAAGTTTATACTGGGGCGGGAGCAATTACAAATACAGGAACTGTTATCGGTGATGCTGGTTCAAATAATGGAATAATAACCGGACTTGACCCGCCAGCTTATACTGGTACAGTATATCATAATGATGATGTTACTATTCAATGTAGAATTGATTTACTTAGATTATATATTCACCTTAACGATATTTTTGTAACATTTCCTGGCACTCATGCTGCTGCTTTTGGAAGTGGCGAAACTATTTCTCCCGGCGTTTATTCCATCCCTAGTGCTGGATCTATAGGAGGAACTATTACTCTGGACGGAGGAGGAGATTCTGATGCTTTCTTTATCATTAAGTATCAAGGAGCAATGACAGTAGGAGCAGGTGCAGAAGTTATTTTAAGTAATGGAACAAAATCTTGTAATGTTTTTTGGATTGCTGAAGGAGCGATCTCTGTTGCAGCGGGTGCGATTGTAAAAGGAAATTTATTTGCAAAGATAGGAGCTGTTGGTCTTGGGACAAATTGTAATTTAGAAGGAAGAATGTTAACCATGGAGGGAGCAATAACTAATGGGTTGGGTAGTGTGGTAACTATACCTGCTGGCGTGAGTACTATTCCAATAAATTGTTCAGATGACTGTATTCCTGCTGCTGCTGCTGACATTTTAGGAAGTGTTGGAAATTTTGCCCTTTTCACTAGTTTTGGTGCTGTGGCAAATACTAGTATATCGGGTTTTGATGGTGATATTGGTACAGACGCGGGCGCTATAAGTGGTTTTGGTAGTTCAATTCATTTCGGATCTCAGTATGCTGCAGATGCTATTACAGCACAAGCCAAAATAGATTTAGACATCGCTTATAATGCACTTCTGGCTATGACCATTACGGAAACGCATGCGGCAGCTTTTGGAAGTGGAGAAACGATCAACCCTGGGATTTATGATATAGGAGGAGCGGGATCTTTATCAGGAACTATTACTCTTGATGGAGGAGGAAATTCTGATGCAATATTTGTTTTAAAGTTTGGTGGTGCATTTACCGTAGCGGCACAATCAAAAGTAATTTTAGCTAACGGAACGCGACGTTGTAATGTTTTTTGGGTTGGTGGTGCTGGAGTTGCTACGGGTGCTGTTAGTATAGGAGCTTTTGCTATTATGAAAGGAACAATACTATCTCATGGCGGAGCTTGTAGCTCAGGAGCAGGTGCATTTATAGAGGGACGACAGCTTTCTACAGCTGGAGCAATTAACACTAATACGGGTATAGTTTATAATAATCCAGACTGTATTACTTCTTTGTCTTTGGCAGTAGCCGGTACCAAAGATATCTCTTATATCCACATCGATTTTGAATGTGATGCGGCTAGAGATGGCGTAGATGTTTTTAATGAAGCGCTAAGTGCAGATTTAGATGGCGATACTGTTGCTGATCAAGATGATCCAGATCCAGGTGATGCAAACAAAACTTTTACTCAATATATCCCTTCTCAAAATTCATTTGGTACACTTGCTTTTGAAGATCTTTGGCCAACAAAAGGAGATTATGATTTCAATGATTTTATCATTGAAATAAAAGAAGAAATTGTTACTAATGCAGATAATGATATTTATGAAATCACCTTTAACCTAAGAATAATGGGAATGGGAGGACAGTATAACAATGATTTTGGAATTACATTACAAGATCCTTCCAGTCAGATTACGGTTGAAGTATTCTCTCCTCATAATGTGACTCATGATGTGACAGATCAGGATGGCAAAAAGATTATAACGATTAGGAAACCTAAGCAATTATTTTATCCTAGTGCAATTACGGATATTATTAATGCAGAAAGTGGGTCTACTTATTATACTCCAGTTGAATTGCAGGTAGTCTTAACGGTGAATGGAGCACTCTCATATCCTAGTGAATATAATCCAAAATTCTTCATTGAACAGCAAGGAATTGATGGACACGAAGTACATCTTGCAGGTAATGCACCTTCTCCAAGAATGAATACGGTATTATACGGTACAGGAGATGACGATACAGATCCTAGCATTAATAAATATTTTAAATCTGTTAATAATTTACCTTGGGGACTCTATATTCCTACGACTTGGAACTATCCTCTTGAAGAAGTAGATTTAATTGAAGCTTATAGTCTATTTGTAGAATATGCTGAAGAAAATCCTACTTTGGTTTGGTATCTAGAAAACCTTTCCGACCCTACTAAAACTTTTAATGATCATTAGATTTGATCTTCTTTAAAAAGAGTTACAAAAGGTCTAGCTAAAAATTTATTCTATTTAGATTTTTTACTCATTTCTGGTCTAGGACAAAATTAAAGATTAAGCGTAATTGTTCAGCAAAATGGAATTTGATAGATTCAAATAAAACTAAAATATCATTGCGAATCATTGCCATTTCTTATCTACAAAAGGCAATTGAATTTACTTTTATCTAAAAAATAAATAGTTGTATAGTACTAATTCGTAGTAATGGAACAGAATAGACAAAATACAAATAGGCCTGATGGAATTTCTATTGGAAAGCTTCTAATGAACATAAAGGAGTATTTCTTTCTTCTTTTCAAGTATTGGTATTTAATACTTACTTTTTGTTTTTGCTTTTCTTATTACAATTTACTTCAAACGCTCAGTCTTATTCCGACCTATCCTTGCAATGCATCCTTTTTAATAAAAACCCAAACCGTACTCAAAGAAAATGCGGTCTTCGTTAAAATTTTTGCAAAACTATCTGTTTCTGAATTCACCTTAAGAAGTTCTCTTTTTCAGAAAACTATAATGGCAAAGAAAAATGATCTATTAATAAATCATTATATCAAAACGTATCAGGAATTCTATCCAGAGCAATTCGGCCTAATTGAAATAAAACCTAATTTTAAATTTATAAATACAGATATTGATAGTTTTATAACCGAAGAAAAAATAGCCTATAATTATATCATTGGTTTGTTACTGAGGAAAAATATAACCTTTAGGGATGGTTTTATCAATTTAGCGCTAGACGAAAAAATAGGCTTCTTAGATATTCACTTTTCATCACCAAGCGAAGATTTATCTATTGCTTTTTTGAAAATTCACACCACAGTAGGGGAAAAATTATTTTTTGAAAGTGCTATTTATCCAGATAAAGAAGCGCTAGCTTTTAGGAAAAATCAAGTCGACACATTCCGAGAAAAATTCCGAGAATCTTATTATACACTAGGAAGAATTAAGGATAAATATCTTCGATACAAAAATAAATTAGAAAAGGATTTAGAAGAAAATGAACGAAAGATCACTAAACGAGAAGCAAATATTTTGCATAACTATGTCAATCAAGTCAACCGTTTAGATATAAATACTCAAATTTTTAAAACGGATTACATAGCAGGATTAGAAAATCTACAAAGTGTGGAAATGGATAAAATTTCTTCTCAGCCTTTAATTATCCTTACTAGCTTTACCTCTTCTCCTATTGAGCCTATTATTCCTTCTTGGAAAAAAGGCTTAGTCCTCGATATCATTACTAGTGGACTTATGATAAGTATCCTCATTGTAATTCTAAAAATATTGAAAGATATTATTCGAGAACTGAAAGCAGAACAAACAGCTATCGAACAAGATCAGGTAGAGAAATAATTGATTGTCAGTTCGTTAAACTTTTAGACATGCTCTTAGTTTCATCTAAAGTATAAATAAGCAAAGATTATTAAAATCTAATTTCAAACCTTGATTTCTAAATTAGAGATCAATTATTTATGCATAATAATCGTAATTCAATATTATCATCGGTACATAGCGCCATTCCTATTGGCAGTAGAATATATACATAAAAGACAACGCAGGATACACTTGCAGGATATACACCAAGTGACGTTAGATTTTTAGGTAAAAAATAAATATACCATTTTACTTCCACATAAAAGGTTTTCTCATCTGTCTTATCCTAAAGGAAAAATCACAAACGCAAATCCTACAAGCAAAGTAAGTATTCCTGCTATCACCAATTCACTAACTTCATCGGTTAGAAGACCATGGATGCAAAAAGGTTTTTCATTAAAAAAACCATTTTTCTGTTTATAAAATATCTCGGTATAAAGTTCAATTTAAATTTATGATGCCTTTAGAGATCGAATGTTGGTAGAATGAAGAAAAGTGATTCTAATCGGAGTGTCGTCAGGTACGATATAATTATAATCAATCGTTTAGCGAGTGACTACCTTCTTCAAATTCTAGGAACCGAACTTGCCGACCAGTAATCGAGAAAACCGAAAGAGTTCCCGCTGCCGCTGCATTAGATTGCAAATGCAACGAACTGACTCTTTTTACAGGATTAGGGTAGAAAGAGAGAAAAGTTTTTTTCAGTATATTCATCTTGAAAGATATCTATAAAACCCTTTTTGACATCCGGATTTAATTTTTATTAGAAAGTTTCATTTTCTATTCTCTCACAAAATACAATAACTTATAATATATATGCAGTCAAAATAGTGCCAAAACATATTTAATATATTTTTTTTCGGAAAAATAAGGTATAATTATTGATTTATATATTACATCTCGCCTTATTAAAATTAGATCTTTTTTCAAACTAAATTACAGAATGGTTTTAATATTCGATGATTAAAACTAATTCAAATATTTTTTTTCTAAAAAAAAATAAATATGAAAAATGTATTTATTGTGACAGCGGGCAATAATAAAACAGGATATGGACATTTATTTAGATGTGCTTCACTTGCAAAAGTATTGGCAGGAAACTATACCTGCTCTTTCCTTCTTTTAGATACTCCTAAAGAAAGTATTGATGCTGTTTATGAAAAAAAACATTTCCATAAACAAGTTGAAATACTTAATTACTTAGAGACTAATTCATCTAAACATGACTTTGTGGTAATCGATAATTATTTAATCAAAGAGGATTTCATTAAAGAAGTTAAAAATTTAAAATTAAGAACTGTTTGCATTAATGATCTTCCTGAGTTAGCTCTTCCGACAGATCTAATTATCAATCACGCCATCAATCTTCAGCCAGATGATTTCAATATTTCCTCCTCTAAACTTTTACTAGGAAAAGAATATCTCCTGTTAAGAAGTGAGTTCTTCGAACCTCAAGAAAAGCCTTCATTAGAACCAGCGAAAAAACAAATCTTAATTTGTTTCGGAGGAGCCGATCCTCTTGGTTTAAGTTTGAAAATGTTAGGTTTTTTAAAACCATATCTAGAGATATATCAGGTTGCGGTGATGACTAATTCTGATCCTCTAAAAAATGAATTAGCAAAATTTAAAAAAGAAAATCCTCTTTTTGATATTTATATCTACAGTAATTTAAATGGGATAGATGTAGTTCAATTAATTAAAAAATCCAAGATAGCTATTGTTCCTTCAAGTACGATCTCTCTGGAATGTATGTGCGTAAATATTGAATTGATCACGGGCCACTTTATAGATAATCAAAAAGTACTTTCTAAAAGTATTAGTGACTTGGACCTAGCGATTAACGCTGGTGACTTTACGGAATTAGATGAAAAAAAATTTGACCAGTATTTTCAAAAAGCAATACTGGGAGGTTATAAAATAAAGCAAAAACTTTTTTTTGATACAGATCCAAGAAAAAATATTTTACGAGAGTTTAAACAATTAGAATCTAATCAAAATATGAAATTAAGAAAAGTCAATTTTGAAGATTGGAAAACGCTCTTGGGATGGAGAAATAATCTCGAAACTAGAACTCGATCTCATTCGATAGAAATGATCACGGAGAAAGACCATAAAGATTGGTTGAACGATGTAATCAAGAATCCACATAGGATGCTTTTTGTCGCAGAGGTTAATGATATTCCAGTTGGAACAGTGAGAGCTGATTTTGATTCAACCACAAATGCTTATGAATTGTCTTGGACAATATCTCCTCATGCCAGGGGGCAAGGGATTGGAAAGAAAATGGTAAAGTTATTAGTTGAAAGATTGAATTCAAGGGTGCGAGCCGAAATCAAGGAAGGCAATATTCCTTCTATAAAAATTGCAGAATCAGCCAATCTGAAATTTTACAAAAAGGAAGAACAGGTGTTACATTATTGTAATTATGTGTAGACACTTTGCAGAAGTAAAGGCGATAGCGACGATTATTTCTTATCCCTCACTAAGGCGATTTAACGGGGAAACAGTTATCGGAATTTATTTAGTATATAACCTAACGCTAAACCAAAAACTACTACTCCCGAAAAGACCATGATAGTTGCTTTGATTCCATATTCAGATATTGAACATGATAACCCAATTAACAAAATAATAAGAAATATTATATTCTCTTTTATATATTTTAGCATTTCTAATTATGTTTTCTTCCTCAATCATTTGTAATATCTGCAGGAATTGTTAATACTAACTCCCGCTAGCGATACCGTTGGCTTCCGCAAGGTGTCCACCGTAAACTTCCTCACCACATCAGAACTCGATTTATCAATACTACTTCAATTAAAAAAACGAATCCAATAACTCTACTTTTAATATATTTGCTAATATCTATTTTGTGTGACGTATCATAAAATAGCCACTCCGAAATGAAGTGACTATTTTTAGACTTAAACATCTTGCGGGAACAAGGGGTACTAGCGATAACGTAGATTTTGCTTTGTCCATTATTGCTGCCTTCGACTACAGCCAAAGCTACGTAGTTTACAATTTTTCATATGAACTTGAATCTGACCATGAATCAATTTAGCTCCTTTCTCCCACGAATATTTTTCTATAATTATATCTCTTATTTTTTTCAAATGTTCCGCTGAAGGAGGGTTCTCAATATTCTCTTGAAGTTTCTTGACGAGGCTATTAAGATCATTAGGCGAAAAATGGTTTTCTCCAAAAAAATAAAAATCACGCATCGAGGTGGTATTGGAACAAAGCGTATTAATTCCTACTGCTGCTGCTTCAATCGGAGGAATTCCAAATCCTTCTGCCTTAGATGGATACACAAAAAGTTTACTCGCTCGGTAAAATTCAATCAGATCATGGTCACTAACATATTTAATCCAATGAATATTTTCACGACATGAATGACCAAGCTTCGCTAAAGCATTTTCTATTATTTGACTATTATGAGTATCGTTTCCAATGATTACTAATTGAATGCCTTGCTGATGAAGTGCTAATTTAGCATAAGCTTCAATTAACATTTTCTGATTTTTCCTTGGTTCAATTCGACTAACAAAAAGAATAAAATTTTTGATCGCGTACTGCTTGAAAATATTCATTTCAGCATTTACTTTATCATATGGTTTAATAAATTCTTCCGCTATTGCATTGGGAGTAATCAATATTTCAGCAGGATCTAATTGATAACTTTTGCCAATCATTTTTCTAGAATATTCTGATACAGTTAGCTTTATTTCGCTTTGCTGAAGGGATCGTTTAAATAAATAATTCCTTCTCAACCGATAGAGGTAAGAAAACTCTTCTGGAAAATCATTGAATAATACATCGTGTACCGTGACAATATTTCTACATTTTTTCCTAAAAGGTACTATATATTGAAAATGACCAAAATCAATTTTATAAGCATCAATGATCCTAGGGAATTCTGAAAAATAAATTTTAAATCGAGACTTAGATTTTATTTGAATAAAATGACTTTGCTTTAAAAAAGGAAAAGCTTCTTTTAATGGTTTGTATTCATAACTAGCAAAATATAATTCATATTTGTCCTGATAATTATTATACATCGCATTATACAATCCTTTTATGTAAGTAGCACTCCCCTGCCCTTCTCCACCTACAACTCTCGCGTCAACCAGTAATCTAGTTTTTTTCATACTCAAAAATTAATGAAGTTGTTAAAAAAATAACTTAGGAATGCGACCGAAAATTCTGAATCTATTTAGTTCGCATTCCTTAGGGCTGATTGGTTATTTAGTTATTCATGATTACTTCAAATTTTCCGCATTTTTAGAAATAACCTAATAACTCAATAACTCCAACCTTTTCAAGGAGGATGTTTATTAGCTCTATTCATCGAGACTGCGAGACAACAAGTAATCGCAAACCACAAAATTTGGGTATTAATATTTGCATTAAACATGATCAAGATCATACATAACCAAAATGAGATAGGTAAATTATACATTGTAAAAATCAAAAAAAATATCCATAATAGAACAAAACCTATAAAACCATAATCAATCACAAACGCCGGAATAAGTCCTACATCTAGAGATTCTGCATCACCATCATCAATTAATACGCCCGACAACATTTCTAATAAAAAAGTTCCTGCTGCACCTGCACCTGCTCCTGTGTAAACATTAAACTTCAAATTTTCACTTTCTGCAATAAGCATAAATGTTGGGCCAATTCTTCCAAATGCACTAGCATCTTTCTCTTGTAGTTTAGCCATCTTTTTTTGATTATCATCAAAAGGATCAAAAAGAATTGTACCAACGGTATCGAGTCTTTTTAAAGCTTCAAAATCAGAATTACTGAGCAGATAACTGCCCCCAAAAACTACAATAATTCCAAAAAAAGGGTACATTAACCGAATAGATCTAACAAATTTGGGATATAGGTGAATCGCCCAATCGAACATACAAACGCCTATATATATAATACCAAACGCGGTCTTCATCAGTACACTAGCTAAAATAAAAGCAAAGGTGAGTTTGGCTACATTTTTATTTAATTCATGATCATTTAAATGATTATAAGCTAAGTAAGCCATCGCCATAATAAATGCCGCATAAGAAGGTTCCGTAGACCAACCCATCGGTCTAGTCTCTCCTGATTGCATATGATAAATTCGAATAATTTGCTCGATTGCCGGAACATGAAATCCGACTAAAGAAAAACAAAAACCAATCATCACATTGATAAAATATAAAATGATCACTAGTTCTAAAGCTCGCTTTAAAACTTGCGTAGTGCTCGCCTTCATAAAGTTATAGAGAATCATCATCTCTATACAAAAAATGACCGTGTACAACACCGACGTTAACTTGACGGTCTGAATATTAAATATATTTACTCCTAACATGTACAAGAGTAAAATCAATAAGGATAATATTATTTCTTTATTAATCTTATGCGCATAAAATAGACCTACACCTATCAAGACCCCCATCATTAAATGATAGGGAGTCAATAGAGCTTTCCCGATTTTGGCAACACTAATCCCTGTAAAGGATAAACAGATGATGGCTGCAATCGTTAATTTCTCTCGCCAATCTAATTGATAGTTAAGCTTAGGCAATGTCTAATTCTATTTGATTTTGAACTACGCTCAAAAATGTTTGACAAATCATTTCAATATTTTCTTCTTCCATTACGCTTGGCATGGAAACCGGATCAACTAATACTCCTTCAAAAGAATTCGCCATTAAGAGGGAAGAAAACTTTGCTCTATTATCAATCTGACCTCTTAACCTATCCGCCACTTCTTTAAGCGAAGCGCATCGATTAAGCTTGGTTAAGCCTATTTGCTCGCAATAGTTAATTCGATTAAAAAAGGTTGGTGCAAAAGTAACCGCTGGAATTTTCATCAAGGCTGCTTCATAAGCAATCGTTCCGGTGATCGTTGCGACTAATTGTGCATTAGAAATTAAGCTATACGAATCGGTAGATTCATGCACAAAATGGATCCCTGGCATTTCTTGCAATTTATTATAAAATGATAAATCACGATCTCCAATTGCATTGGTATGTTCCTTTACTAAAATATTCCAACCAGTAGGAAGCGCTCTCCATAGGTTACAAATATTCAGATATTGGTCTTCATAATATCGTCCAAACGCATCTACTGATGCTTCCGGTTGTTTGTGTAATCCAACAAAAATATATGGAACATCTTTTACCTGCTCAAAATCAATTCTCTTGACCATCCGATAAATTTCTTTATTAAATTCTTCTTGAGATTTTAATAATAGTCGAGTCTTTCCTTTGGTTATATGAGTAGGATCTTTTTTATCTATATTTTCATTGGTGATCCATCGCTTAATTCTATCTAAACGCCCTTTTAGCGAATTGGACTTTTTGAGTCTTTTGTCATTTAGCTTTAGATAAAATGGTTTCCTAACCTCAATTGGTGAGACCTCTTCATATTCATCGACCACTTCATACATTTGAGATTGCCGCTCATCTTTAAAGAATGCCCATCGTTTATTGGGTAAGCGAACCACATGAGGATTTAAAAATTTTGCATTCAATTCTGTTCGATTAGTTAACATCCGATGAATTAAAATTTCATGTGCCCAAGTTAATTCACCAAAGGCAAACCTTACCTCATTAGATTTTAAGAAATCATAAATCGGTCGCTGGATATTAGTTAAAAACCGAATGCCATTTTGAAACTCATGTCGCAAAACTCGATCTCCGTAGACTAATTCATTAATCTTAAATTCGTCAACTACAGGATAAGATTGATCTATATTATCTCTGTTAATCAGTAATACTTTTTCCTTTCCATATTCTTTGCAAAGGAAATCGTACAATTCTAAGTTAACGGTTATCCAACAAATCTTTTCTCCTTTTTCTATTAAGCTCTGAGCAATTTCATGAAAGAGATAAGTCTTAGAATAGTTAGCAATAAAGCAAATGGAATTATTCATTTTTGGATTCATAAGATAAAATTATAAGTTATAAAAAATAAAATGAGTGCTAAGTAATTAATCAAATGCGTATTGGTGAAACGTATATTCCTTTCTTTTTTTAGCAAAAAAAACTGCCACTCAACTGCTGCTGCAATAGCTAACATATTAATAATGGTGAGCCAAAAGATATTAAGAATTTCTAATCTTGAAAAAATGGCCATCGTTCCTAGCATCAAAAAAAGAATAATAAAAAAACCTTTATTCATTTTAGAAGAAAGCTCCTCTCGATAAATAATGTTCTCATTTAAAGCTAGAATTATCCAAAATACCACTTGGAAAGAAAGCGTAAAATATAGGAGTTTGTAATCGCCATAGGAGTTTTCTAAAAGAGTCAATACACTTGAAAAAACAACCGGAACCAAAAAAGACAAACTAATGCTCATTATTAAAATAGCACCAACGAACAGAGAAAAATAATGATCTAAAGTATTGGTATCTGATTGATACATTTTTTTAAAAAAAACAATATTAATGATCTGATGAATCATGACGATAATGGCGGCTAATCTAAAATAGAATCCATAATATCCGACCTCTTTTATTTCCAAAAAATAATAGATAAAGATTCTAGCTCCCCCAGTTAAAAGGATAATTAGAAATGACGAGGCAACCAGATGTTTTCCAAAATGAATGGCTTCTTTATATTTTTTAACCGTAAATTGGTTTTTTATAACATTATATTCACGGAAGTAAATCCCCCATAATACCATCATATAAATCATTAGTCCAGTTTCTAAAGTTTCAAAACTAAAAGACAAGACTCCGAGATAGATTAGAATATTATAAATATTGATCAAGATAAATATTCCGCCATCTAACAATATTGCAGGAATTAAAACTTCATGCGACTTTAAGATCGTAGAATATAAAACTTGCATCCCAATCACACTTGCCATAATCCCCATTAAAGAGAATTTTATCGGTATCCAATATCCAGTAATTTTATTGAGAAAAATTAGACCTAAGATTAAGCCTGAAACTAATAAACCATGAAAGAAAAAAATAGCTCGATAGCTTTCTTTTTTTTCTCGAATGATAAAAAAGGGATAGGCTCCTTGTAATCCTAAATTAAGAATTACCGCTAAAATTAATCCACCTGAAAGAGCATATTCAAATAATCCAAGATCGGCAATGCTAACCATATTCGACAACCACAAAGCCGCAGCAAAAGCCGAACCTTTCACCAAAAAGAAAACAAAAGAAAATACGGAGACTCTTTGGAAATCTTTTTTGAATGTGATCAATAAATCATTAATCCTAAGTGGTAACTTGTTCATACGTTTTTATTTTTTCCACTTTTTGAGGAGAATTTTTTTTTTCATAAACTTCCTCTACAAGTGGTTTTTCCTTGACCTTATACAACGCACTTCTAATTGAATCAATTTCTTTTTCTATATATCTTAATGGTTGAGCTACATACATTCCTGGTCGATTCAGAGATTTTGATATACATGCACCACCTCCTATATTGATGTTCTCTGCTACCTCTACCCCAGGATTAAATATGCAACCAGTTCCTACGTAAACATTACTACTGACTACAATTTCCCCATCTATTCGGATTCTTTCTTTTCCTTTAGATCCATGGAAATATCCATGAGTCCAAAATTGAGATCTAATACCACCTATCGTAGTATAATCTCCTATCGTGATCGATCGAGTACAATCTAAATTATGCTTAGTCACAATGAGCGCTAGTCGTCCTAGTTTTAAAGTACCATTTCCATAAGTAATTGGAGATGGTGCGCGAAAAATACTATTTGAATTTGCTATAGCAGATTCAGGACCCATGATTACATTCATTGCTCCTCTAATCCTGTTCATTTTTTTGATAAATGAATTTTCTCGCATCAAAATTTTATCAACCTGAACGATATTGAAATGACCAATTCGAGCGCCAGCATCCATATAAATTTTACGAGAAGGGACTAATGAGAATCCTATATAACTTTTTGCATGTATTTTATGCCCTAGCATATTTAGTAAAAACTGTGTAATAATATTTGGGAAAAATAAAATGCTTACTACTGTTAAAAATTTCTGCATCGATAATTTTTATTTTATAGTGAAAGTTCATTATTCTTTTATTTAGATGGAGCAACCTCTAGCTTAGTTTCTACCTTTATATTGGAAGATATTTGCTTTTTTAGAATTACTCGATAATGATAAATACAAATAGCAGCTATATAATAAATAGTGCCGAGGTAGTCATCTTCTTGGAGACCCCATTCGGAAGTATCTAGATATCTTTCCACATATTTCTCTAAATGAAAACTACGAATAAAAGAATTTGAAAGGGATAAATCCCTTTTTATGACTTCTTTAAACTTTTGTCCCATCACCCCATTATTCATTTGATGGGCTGTTTCTGATACTGCTTTAGCTCGATAAAAACACATATCTGTTAACTTATCTCGGAAGGCATGTCGGAGAACATATTTATAAATGATCGCCTTATTTTTTCCAAATCGAGACCGACCGATCATTTTCTTAGTCACTAAATCAAAGGGCATAGAGGAAGAGAAACTAGCAATTTTTGGATTGTAAAATGGCATCGCAATATAAGTGTTGTTCATCCTAGCAACATCTTGCAAGTAGCGTATATCAAACATATATTGCTCTTTCCATTTCTTCTCTGCCATTTTATTATACAGACCTCTTTTACTTTTAATTTTTGAAAAATCAAAATCGTAGTACTTTCGGAATTCATCATAATACTCCGTCGGCAGCCCTTTTTGAGCGATTGCATTTTTATCTATTTTTAAATAAAATTTGTCCACGTAAGATTTTAAATCTGCGATGTGTAACCCTTTCCATAAGTTTTTAATAATTTGATTCTTACTATTATTCCATCCCATTAGTTTAAAAAAAGATTGCCCTAATTTAGCCAATGGCTGCACCAAGTATTTGAGCCAAAACTTATTTTGATAAGGTAAAAGGGAGTACGCTATTTTATCTACCTCATTTAATACCGGCGTATGAAGCCGTGTATCTTGTCCCGAATAAAACATTTCATAAGGAGTTCCCTCAAATTTTCCAAAAATCCAAGCACCTATATAAGGGTTATTCATTTGGAGAAATGTCTGCTCAAAATTTTTAAAGTTCTTGACATCATTTGGATCAATCTCTTTAATCTTAATCGGACGATTCAACTTTTGCGCAGCACTAATAGCGTATACGGTTTCATCTTGATAGGTATCTTTTACCTTAAAAGAAATATTGGACAATCCTTTTATTCCAGGAATGTCATCTAAAGCAATTAACATTGCAATAGAATCCAAACCTCCTGAAAGTAACACGGTGTTTTTCGAGGCCACAGCTCCTTCATGAGCTTCTTTGATTTTAGACCTTAGAGAACGGATATTCTCTTCGGCCGTCAACTGATTTTCTTCTAAATAATCAACCTCATTGATAATTGTGTTTATTTGTCGAAAAAATGGGTCATATTTTTGATGATATCCTGCTTTCAATTCGTGGATATCTTCATAGTAAGTATATCCATCTAGTAGGTAGTTTGAATATAAAATTTGATGGATAGCTTCTTTTGAAAATTTTACTTTATCCATGGGTAAAGCTAGGTCATGTACGAGCGTACTAATTTGTAATTCATCGGAAAAACTGGTGTAGTAACCTGTTTTTACACCTGACATATCTCTTAATAAATGTAGCTCCCCTTCAATTTTGTCAATAGCGATCAGGAAAAAATTTTCATTAAATAATGCTTCAATTTTTTGAGCATTTATTTCTTTGAGATTTCCTAATTTGAAGTTAACTTCTTCTTTTCTACATTGATCAATATTTGTGTCTAGCAGAAACCAAAATTGCTGATTTTCATATTCATATTCCAATAAGTTCAATTCCCGCTTCACTTGGAATTTTCCCTTTTGGGAAAATCCTTTTTCAACTGTATCTTTTATTGTTTTTATTTTAATTAGCATTCTTTACATTTTTGAATTTACAATTCTGCCCAACTTAGCGGAGTTCCTGCCTTGATATTTTTTCGAGCTGTTTTTCCCAAAATAATTTCAAAATGCTTCGGCTCTAATCCATCTCCTGGGCGTATAACTCTCAAGTTATCTGGAGAAAAAGTTTCCCCTTCTTGAATATCATTTACGACATAAATTGATCGTTTAAATTTTTTGCTGTTTTCTTCAGCAGCTTGAATTCCATAAGAGATTTTTCCTTTTGCTAAAAATGCTCTTTCTGCTTCTATGACCAACGATTTTAATTCGTGTGGTTCTAAAGAAAATGCACTATCCACTCCCCCATCTGCTCTACTTAAAGTAAAATGCTTTTCTACGACACAAGCTCCTAATCCTATTGCCGCAAGAGGAACACCAATACCCATGGTATGATCTGATAAGCCTACTGACACTCCTTCAAACATTTGTTCCAGATGAGGAATAGTATTAATATTACAAGATTCTGGAGTAGCAGGATAGGTACTCGTACATTTTAGCAAAACCAAATCCTTACAACCATATTTACGAAGTGTTCGAACCGATTCATCAATATCAGAAAGGTTAGTAACCCCTGTTGACATGATAACTGGCTTACCCGTTTGAGCAATTTTTTTCAGCAATGGCATATCCGTATTTTCAAAAGAAGCTACCTTATAAACAGGTACATTTAGACTTTCTAAGAAATCAACTGACGTCGAATCGAAGGGTGAACTAAACGCAATCATCCCATGTTCTTTCGCTCGATCAAAAATCTTTGCATGCCAATCCCAAGGAGTATATGCTAACTGGTATAAGTCATATAAATTATTACCTTTCCATAATGAGTCATCATCATCAATATTAAACAATCCATGTTTCGCATTAATGGTCATAGTATCAGCAGTATACGTTTGCAGTTTAATGGCATCTACTCCTGCCTCAGCCGCCGCATCTACGATCGCTAAAGCTCGTTTCAGAGATTGGTTATGGTTACCAGACATCTCTGCAATTATAAATGGCTTATGATTTTGACCAATCCATCGATCAGCAATTTTAAATTCTTTCATTTCTTAGGATTTAATTTTTTGATAACTTTATTGCATCAATATTATTGACATAAGGTTTAGTATTCTTTAATTTTTGATTCATGGAAAATTTAAATTCTGCCATTTCCCAATCATCAATGGTATCGATATCATGTGCTTGCATTTCCTTTAATATAATCGTACCAGTATTATCTGTCCAAACCTTTTTCAAGGATTTAAGCACCTCTGTCTTCATCCAATAAAACTGTCCACTATCATGATAGGCAACTTCTAAATCTTGAGACCGAGTATTTAAATGTTCTGGATGAATCATTTTCACTCTATCCTCTGCAATTTTTACGGCTCTTTGAATCGGAAAATTAAACGGAAGCACTGGGAAAACAGAATCAAATTGATGAGTAATTAGTTTATCAAAAGCCATCTGTAATAATTTACTAGACACAAAAGGAGCCGTTGGATAAATGCAACAGATGTTGTCAAATTCTTGGCCTTGCATCTCGTACTTATTGATCACTTCTAACAATACATCTACGGTGGTCGCAAAATCATTTGCATTGGTTCCACTTCGCATAAATGGAATACTCGCTCCAAATACTTTAGCTATTTTTGCTATCTCAAAATCATCCGTAGAGACCATAATTTCATCAAAAATTTTGGAATTGATGGCCTCTTCAATAGGGTAACCGATGATCGGTTTCCCTAAGAATTCTTTAATGTTTTTCCGAGGAATCCTTTTACTTCCACCGCGTGCTGGTATGATAGCTAAATTTCGCATGAGCTAAATTCTTTTACTTTTTTAATCACATAATCTTGTTCTTCATTAGTCAGCGTCGGATACATAGGTATACTAAGACACTTTTCATAGTAGGCTTCGGCCATCGGCATACTTCTTTTTTCATAGCCTAATGATTGATAGTATGGCATCGTATGAACTGGAATATAATGTACCTGTGCGTATATATTCTTTCCTCTTAAGGAGTCATATAACTCCTTTCGCTCTTCCACTTTAATGATATAAAGGTGATAGGCATGACCAATATTATCTGCTAATCGAAGGGTTTCTACTGCTGTATCTTTAAATGCAGCATCATACCTTGCAGCAATTTCTCTTCTTCGAATAATTCCACTATGAGCTCTATCTAATTGTGAAATCCCAAGTGCTGCTTGCATCTCAGTCATTCGATAATTAAAACCTAATACTTGCATTTCGTAATACCAGCCTCCATGATTCTCATGAAGTAAATGAGGCTCTTTAGTAATCCCATGATTTCGAAGTAAAATTAATTTTTCATATAACTCTTTACTATTTGTAGTCACCATCCCTCCTTCCCCACAAGCAATATGTTTGACTGGATGAAAGGAAAATATTGCTGCATCGGCAAGAGAACCATCTCCACAATTGTGCTGCCGTCCACTTTCTTCGTCTATAAAATATCCTCCCGGAGCATGACAAGAATCCTCTAAAATCCACATGCCATATTCATCTGCTAATTCTCTTAATGCTTTTAAGTCAACAGGATAGCCCGCAAAATCAACAGGTATAATTCCTGAGTAAGTCCCTGTTGGCGATTGCTCTAAAAGTGTTCTTACTTTTTCAATATCAATTAAGATATTATGAGGATTAATATCCACAAAAGTAATGTCTCCTTCGCAATATCTAATGCAGTTAGCTGAGGCAGAAAAAGTAATCGGAGTCGTAATGACTTTTGTTCCTTTTCCCACCCCTAAACCTAATGCCGCCATATGTAACGCGGTAGTCCCATTAGAGACGGCTACGGCATATTTGCAACCAATATATTCTGCAAACTTTTCCTCAAATTCTGCTACTCGCGGACCTTGAGTAATATAATCAGATTGTAAGGCGTCACATACTGCTTTCATATCAGACTCCGTAATATGATGCCGTCCATAATTAAGAACTTTCATAAAATCACTTTTTAGATTAAGAAATAATTTCCAATTTAGATACCTTGAATGAGGCATCTACATGTTGCTTGATTAACTCTCTCATATCTTCAACCGTTAACCATTCGCTATTTTCACCAGAGTTGTAGCTAAATCCAATAGGGACTTGCTTTCCGTTATAATGTCTCAGAAAATCTTCTTTTTCCATACCCACATAATTTAAATTGGTAGGACAAATCACAAAGTGATTAGTCAATTCGATCGTATTATGAGAGTCTGCTGAAGTAATCATTTCTTCATGCAATTTTTCCCCAGGACGAATTCCTACTATTTTTTGTTTACAATTAGGAGCAACAGCTGTCGCTACATCTGTAATCTTATATGATGGAATTTTTGGAATGTAAATCTCTCCTCCTAAAGCATTTTCCAAAGCAAAGAATACTAAATCAACTGCACTTTTCAAGGTGATATTGAATCGAGTCATTTCATCATGTGTAACCGGTAATATTCCTTCAGATCTCTTTTTCATAAAAAATGGAATAACCGAACCACGTGATCCCATTACATTTCCATAACGAACAACTGAAAATTTAGTCTTACGGCTACCCTTCATATTATTGGCTGCTACAAACAATTTATCAGAACAAAGTTTTGTTGCACCATAAAGGTTTACTGGAGCAGCTGCTTTATCTGTTGAAAGTGCTACTATCGATTCTACATTGTTAGCAATAGCAGCTTCGATTACATTTTGAGCACCCAATATATTTGTCTTAATACATTCAAAAGGGTTATACTCCGCAGTTGTAACTTGCTTTAATGCCGCAGCGTGGATAATAATGTCAACTCCTTCACAAGCTTTCATGAATCGATCTTTATCTCTAATGTCTCCGATAAAATATCGAATAGCTTTATGTTCATTAGGATCAAAAGTTTGAGCCATTTCATATTGCTTCAACTCATCTCTAGAAAATATTACCAGTCTTTTAACTTTAGGAAAAGCTTTCAAAACTATTTTTACGAATTCTTTACCAAAGGAACCTGTTCCTCCAGAAAGTAAAATTGACTTTCCATTTAAATCTAGCATATAAATATGTATTGTATTTATTAAGAAATAAGGTTTCAAAAACTTTGTAGATGTGTTCTTCTTAAATTTCTAAAGATGTAGGCGTGTGTGTAAAATTTACCTCTTGGTCTATAACTTGGTAAATTTTTCTTTCAAAAATTATATACCATATACTGTTTTATATTTAGAAAAAACTTATTAGTTTTATTATATTAATATACCTTATTCACAAAACACTTCTTCACATTTCAAGTCCTTAAGCCCCATCTCCTAATTAGATATATAGGAAAATAAAGCTTCTTCTTATTTTATAATGTTCCTACATTCACTACTTTTTCTTGAAAGAGTCTTGAATAATATCTAAAAAGATTGATCTCACTAAAATGAGAATCCTTATTTGGAATAATAGCTGAATTAGGATTTGCTTGAATTCCCACATCCAACATTAATACTTTAGCTCCGTCTTCCAAATAATGTTTGAGCAGGTTGAACACAACTACAACCCGATCCCTTAGTGGATAATCTCCATGTTCAATGCCATCAATAAACTTCTTCTCTTTTTCTGAAATATCTACATTCAACAGATATTTAGAAATGTTATTGATTTGTATCATTTATGGTTATGGTTATTTATTTGCTACTATTAATGCAAATAAATAACCATTATGATGAGAAATATAACATTCCTTTATTTCATTGGCTTTCTTACTCTTTTTGGATGTTCCACAACTAATAAATATTCTTATTTTGAGAATAATCAGTCTAATATTGAGAAAATAGCAGTACTTCCTTTTGAGATAATCTTCACCGGTAAGATTCCTAAGACTATTAATAAACAAATGCTAGAAGAAATAGAATTAGAAGAAAGTATTACTTTTCAACATTCTTTTTCGAACATTCTACTTCAGCAAAATGTTGAAAATAATTTTTCCATTCAATCCGCTCAAGAAACGCTGGCGATGCTCAACAGTAAGAATATACCGATTAAAAAATCTTGGAAAATACACCCTCAAAAATTAGCCAAAATACTTGGGGTGGACGCAGTCGTTAAATCAAGAATAAAAAGGAAAATAGAGGTTCCTAATAAAAAGGCACTCAGACGTA
>Ga0209712_10000790_pt1 | contig 27304 bp, 23 predicted proteins | sample ArcOceMetagenome_FD_187443 | JGI IMG/M metagenome (GOLD analysis project Ga0209712, IMG submission 187443) | Marine eukaryotic phytoplankton communities from Arctic Ocean - Arctic Ocean - Greenland ARC118M Metagenome (SPAdes) (version 2) | ecosystem: Environmental > Aquatic > Marine > Oceanic...
GCGTCCGCAAGACGAGGGCGAATCACTTTCTCGTTACCCTCAATTACTTGTTGTGGATCGGTAGATTCGATATTAGCCACTGTGATGAAGTAAGGCATTAAGCTGCCTTTTGCATCTACTGCATGAAAGTACTTTTGGTTCTCTTTCATTGACAGGATAAGCGCTTCTGGCGGTACATCTAAAAAGCGTTCTTCAAAGCGCCCTGTTAAGGCAACAGGCCATTCATTAAGTGCGGTGACTTCATCCAGCAAGTCTTCATCAATTTCTGTAGTCCCGCCTAGAGCAATACCCGCCGCAATAATTTGTTCACGAATATTTTTACGTCGCGTTGCAAAATCTGCAATAACATAGCCGGGAGATAATAGCTTCTGGTCATATTCATCCGCTGCCATGATCTCAATGGGTTGGTTGTAATGGAAACGGTGGCCCATAGTATGGCGGCCCGATTCAAGACCAAGGATGCTAGCGGGAACAACCTGGTCACCAAACAACATAACTAACCATTTGGCAGGGCGAACAAATTCAACGCGGCTGGAACCCCAACGCATGCGTTTCGGTATGGGTAAGTTGTTTAGCGATTGCTCAACGATACCTTCTAGTAACGAGCTGGTCTCGGTGCCCTTCTCTACGGTTTTGTAGATGAAGTAATCACCTTTATCTGTATTCAATACTTGCAGTTGATCAGCAGTTACACCGCACGAGCGAGCAAAACCTTCTACGGCTTTCTCTGGTGCTTTACAGCTAGGGCCGCGTTTCTCAATCTCTGCATCTGGCTGTTGTTCTGACAGCTGACTTATCTTTGCAGCTAGACGACGTGGCGCAGCGTAGCTAGTAACTTCGCCAAAGCTAATGTTCGCTTTTTTCAGGCCTTCAGTGATGCCCTGAGTGAATGCATTAGACAGCGACAGCAATGCTTTGGGTGGCAGTTCTTCAGTACCCAGTTCTACTAAAAAATCGCGTGTAGACATTACTTCTCCTCCTGCGCAGCGGTAGCGGCCAATACTTCATTGCGGATGTCTTCGGATGCCATCGGGAAGCCAAGTTCGCGGCGCGTATTAAAATAACCTTGAGCAACTTCGCGGGCCAATGTACGAACGCGCAAGATGTAGCGTTGGCGCTCTGTTACCGAAATCGCATGGCGAGCATCGAGCAAATTAAATGTGTGAGAAGCTTTTAGCACCATCTCGTAGGCAGGTAGCGGGAGTTTAGCGGCTAGCAACTTGTTACACTCGACTTCGTAGTGATCAAAGTTTTCAAATAGCTTAGGCACATCGGCATGTTCGAAGTTATAAGTCGACATTTCAACTTCGTTTTGGTGGAAAACATCACCGTAAGTTACAACGCTGCCATCGGGGTTCTTTGTCCAGATTAAGTCGTATACGCTGTCTACGTTTTGCAAATACATCGCAATACGTTCTAAGCCATATGTGATTTCGCCAGTAACGGGATAACACTCAAGACCGCCAGCTTGTTGGAAGTAGGTAAATTGGGTGACTTCCATGCCGTTTAACCAGACTTCCCAGCCAAGCCCCCACGCGCCCAGTGTTGGTGATTCCCAGTTATCTTCAACGAAGCGAACATCGTGGATATTGAGGTCTACACCTAGGCGTTTTAAAGACTCAAGATAGAGTTCTTGAAAATTGTCGGGAGACGGTTTGATGACTACTTGAAACTGATAGTAATGTTGCAAGCGGTTTGGGTTTTCGCCATAGCGACCGTCAGTTGGACGGCGGCTAGGTTGGACATAAGCAGAGCGCCAGTTTTCAGGCCCTATTGCGCGTAAGAAAGTCGCTGGATGGAACGTCCCCGCGCCTACTTCCATGTCGAGAGGTTGAACAAGTACACAGCCTTGCTCGGCCCAGAATGTTTGCAGAGCCAAAATTAGCCCCTGAAACGTGCTTGCGTCCGGAGTCGTTTGATCAGTCACGGAAACCACCATTGCTGAATTCTGAAGAAAAAAAGTTTAAAAATTAGCGCCAAATTATACACGATTGATCGCTTTTTGCGTTCTTAGTGCGAGGCTAGAGCAGACTAATTCGCTATAATTAGCGCATTATCTTGTTATCATCGCGCTTTTGGCTGGTTTATTCATGCAGTTATTAAAATCATTGTTCGCTGTGGGTGCGCTTGGCATCTTTGCTTTGTTGCCCTTATCACTCGCTCAAAGGCTAGGCCGCATGATAGGCCGGCGCTTCATTGCCAATTCACAAGGTGATATGAATCGAATCACACGTCAAAATATCTCCTTATGTTATCCACAACTTTCCGATGCCCAACAAAAAGCCTTGATCAACGAAAGTCTGCTGCATACGGGTATGTCAATTACTGAAGCGGGCATGTCGTGGCTGTGGAAGCCTGAGCGCACGCTTAAAAAAGTTCGTAATGTGCATAATGAGTCTATTCTGACTGAAGCTATAGCTCATGGGAAAGGCGTTATTATATTGGCACCGCATTTAGGGAACTGGGAAGTGCTTAATCTTTACGTTTCGAATAAGTGCCCTGTCACCGTGATGTACCGACCGCCCAAATTGAAAATGATGGATGATCTAATCAAAAAAATGCGCGCACGTTTGGGTACAAACCTAGCCCCCGCGGATTTAAGCGGTGTGCGTAAAGTGATTAAAGCATTAAAAAAGAAAGAAGCCGTAGGAATACTTCCGGATCAGGAGCCGGCTAAAGGCAGTGGAGAGTTTGCCCCTTTCTTTGGTGTTCAGGCTTACACAATGAAACTGTTCACCCAGCTGGTCAAGCAGACTAAGACAACCGTTGTTTGCGGCTACGCATTACGGTTAGAGGGTACCGATCAGTTTGATATTTATTTCAAAGCCGTGCATCCAGATATTTACAGCGATGAGCCATTAACAGCTTTATCAGGATTGAATGCTTCGGTAGAACAGTGCGTAGCGCATGCCCCTGCTCAATACCAGTGGGAATATAAGCGCTTTAATACCCGACCCGCGGGTGAATCAAAGATTTATGCAAAGCAAGATTAGTCGCTGCACTAATCTTGCTGTAATCGTATGAGGGTTTAAGCGTTAACGTCGCCAAAACGCTGGCGTAAACAACACGAGCAACGTAAATACCTCTAAACGCCCCATCAGCATTGCCAAGCATAAAATCCATTTTGCAGTGTCATTCAATTCGCCGTAATGGGTGGACACTTCCCCTAACCCAGGGCCTAAGTTATTGAGTGTTGCGCCAACAGCGGACCATGCTGTGATTTGATCTAAGCCTGTGCCCAGTAACGCAATCAGCATAACAACAAAGACAAGTAGGTAGACGGAGAAAAAGCCCCACACCGCTTCGAGTACCTTGTCCGAAATTGGCTTGTTCCCTACTTTGACGGGTATCACGGCATTGGGGTGAACTAAACGTAAAATCTCACGATAGCCCTGCTTCAAGATCAGTAAGATTCGGATCACCTTCATACCGCCGCCCGTTGAAGCGGCACACCCGCCAGCAAAGGCCGCAATAAACAGCATGAAAGGCAGCATAGCAGGCCAGTGCGCAAAGTCAGCAGTTGCGAAGCCGGTTGTGGTCGCGACAGATACTACCATGAATACCGACTTACGGAATGACTCTACTGGGCCATACGTTGATGTCGCTATCAAAGAGAATAATGTGACTAAGATAATGGTGCTTAAAATGCCCAAATAAAACTTAAATTCAGGGTCTTCAAAATAATGAAGTAAGGAACGTTGGCGCCAGGCAAAGAAATGCAAACCAAAGTTAACCGAAGAGACGACCATGAAAAATACACAAATAGCTTCTATAACCGCACTATCAAAGTAACCAATACTAGCGTCATGGGTTGAGAAACCACCAATTGCCACAGTTGAGAAGCTATGGCAAATAGCATCAAAGGGTGTCATTCCTGCCAGCCAAAAACCTAAACCACACACGATAGTGAGTGAAAGGTAAATGTACCAAAGCGCCTTCGCTGTTTCGGTAATGCGTGGGGTCAGTTTGCTGTCTTTAACAGGCCCAGGTGTCTCAGCACGATAAAGCTGCATCCCCCCGATACCCAGCATAGGGAGAATGGCTACTGCTAATACAATGATACCCATACCACCCAGCCATTGAAGCTGTTGGCGGTAAAAGAGTATAGACTTGGGCAGTGAATCAATCCCCGTTATAACGGTTGCCCCCGTCGTTGTTAAGCCTGATAACGACTCAAAAACAGCATCTACCACGGTGAGATGTGGGCTTTCAGAAATCATCAATGGAATGGAACCGAAGAGCCCGAGAACCACCCAGAAAAGCACGGTTACTAAGAACCCATCACGTGTTCGTAAGTCTTCTCTAACTCGGTAAACGGGTAACCAAATCACAAAGCCCGTTGCGAGGGTAATGGCAAACGCACCAATGAACGCGAAGTCATGGCCATCATCGTAGAGAAAAGACACGACGACAGGCGGCAGCATTGTGATGCTGAAAACCATGAGTAATATGCCAAGTATTCGTAAAATGACGCGATAGCGCATAGTGATCCCCGCTGATCAGAAAAAGGCTAGGCCAACTTGGAATAATCGCTCGACCTCGCCTATTCGGCGTTTGTCGACTAAAAAGAGAATCACATGATCACCGTTTTCAACAATGACATCATCGTGAGCAATGAGTACTTCATCGTTTCGTACAATGGCACCGATGGTGGTGCCGGGTGGAAGGTTAATATCTTCAAGAGCCCTTCCGACAACTTTTGAGCTGCGTTTGTCGCCATGCGCTACGGCTTCTAACGCTTCTGCTGCTCCGCGTCGTAAAGAATGAACGGCTACTACATCGCCCCGCCGTACATGTGTTAGCAAAGCGCCTATCGTGGTTTGTTGTGGAGAAATCGCGATATCAATCACGCCGCCCTGCACTAAATCTACATAGGCTGGGTTGTTAATTAGTGTCATTACGGAGCGCGCGCCTAGTCGTTTGGCGAGCATGGAAGCCATGATGTTGGCTTCGTCGTCGTTTGTCAGAGCACAAAATACATCCGTGTCTTCTATGTTCTCTTCGAGTAGTAAATCTCGATCTGACGCACTGCCATGTAAAACGATGGTGTTGCTCAGCGTTCGAGCCAGGTCGTTACAGCGATTAATATTGCGCTCAATGATTTTTACTTGGTATTTCTTCTCTAGGTTTTCAGCCAATCGGGCGCCAATGTTACCGCCGCCGGCAATGATGATGCGCTTGTAAGGATTGTCGAGACGGCGTAGCTCGCTCATTACACTGCGAATGTCTTTTCGCGCCGCGATAAAGAAGACCTCATCATCTGCTTCGATTACCGTATTGCCCTGCGGTATGATCGCCTTGCCTTGTCGGAATATTGCAGCAACACGAGTATCGGTATTCGGCATGTGGGTGCGTAAATAAGAAATCTCACGCCCTACCAAAGGTCCACCGTAATAGGCTTTAACGGCAACAAGCTGTGCTTTCCCATCTGCAAAATCGAGAACTTGGAGCGCTCCGGGGTATTGGATCATCCGTTTAATGTGCTCAGTCACTAACTTCTCAGGGCTGATCAGTACATCGATAGGCAGGTTTTCTCGATTAAAGAGGTTTTCTTGCTGAAGGTAATCATGCTCACGGACACGAGCGATTTTGGTCGGAATATTGTATAACGTCTGGCCTATCTGGCAGGCGATCATGTTGACCTCGTCACTGTTAGTAACGGCAATCAGCATGTCGGCGTCTTGAGCCCCTGCTTGGTTCAGTAGGCTTGGGTGTGACGCTTTACCGTTAACCGTGCGGATATCTAAACGGTCCTGTAGCTCGCGTAAGCGTCCAATGTCGGTATCGATTATGGTGATGTCATTGGCTTCGTTGGCCAAGTTTTCCGCAAGGGATGCACCAACTTGACCGGCTCCTAAGATGATTATCTTCATGCGTTTTGGTTTCTCAGCCTATTTTCTTAATGACGGCATAATAAAAGCCATCATGCCCATTGCGTTGCGGGAAGAGTTGGCGGCCATAAGGTCGCTCAATTCCCCACTCGGCCGAGATGGGTTGGTGCTCTGCATCTTCGGTCTCTGCAATAAAGCGCTTAATCAGTTTGTCGTTTTCTTGCGAAAAAATGGAGCAAGTTGCATATACCAATGTGCCGCCTTTTTTGAGCATTGGCCACAGATTTTTGAGAATAGCCATTTGGATGGCTGATAATTGATGTATCGCTTCGCCGGTACGTAAAATTTTAATGTCTGGGTTACGGCGTATTACACCTGTGGCGCTGCATGGAGCATCGACTAGCATTTTGTCGTAGGGTTCTTGATTCCACCAATCTGTCTCAGACGCATCACCCACCATAAGGTTGCAGGTCTGATTGAGGCGATCTAAATTTTCTGTGATGCGCTTAGCTCGGCGTCGATCTATCTCTAACGCATCAATGGTGATGTCGTTGCTCTCGTAAACACTGGCCTGTTCCAACAAATGGCACAATTTCCCACCCGGTGCTGCACATGCATCTAAGATTCTTTCGCCAGGACTTGGGTTGACGAGTTGTGCGGCGATCTGTGCGGCTTCGTCTTGTACGCTGACCCAGCCATCTGAAAAATGAGGCAGTATATGGACATCGCATGGCTCGTCTAAAACGATCCCGTCTTCACTCCAACGTGTCAATTCTGAGCCGTGCCCTGCTTCTTGCAGCATGTGGTGATAGGTTTCACGTGAAACATGCTGGCGATTGATGCGGAGGGTTAAAGGGGCTTGATGGTTGTTTTCTTCAAGGATCGTTTGCCAAAACTCGGGCCAATTGGCTTTGAGTTTTTGAATAAACCACTCAGGATGATTGTAATGATAGGTAATATCATCATAGAGCGCGTCTAAAATATCTTCTTTTTCGCGATCAAAACGGCGAAGCACTGCATTGACTAAACCGGAAAGGCTACCTCGATCGAGCTGGTGAACCGCGTCGACTGTTTCGCTAATGGCTGCATGCACGGGTATGCGCATGTCCATAAGCTGGTATAAGCCAACTAGCAGCACAGCAAGTACATCATTATCACGCTCGCGTAGAGGGCGATCCATCAGCGAGTCAGCAATACAAAGCAGTCGAGGAAAATTTCGCGCTGTGCCGTAACACAGTTGCTGAAGCAACGGTCTGTCTTTTTCTGGACATGAGTCCAGTGCATTCACCAGTGATTGATTGAGCGAACCTGTATGCATCAATAATGGATAGATTGCGTTGGCGGCAAGCGCTCTTATATTTCTCATTGGCCTAATATAGTCCCATCTGCAAACAACGAACGACGTGAGTTGAGCACATCTTTAGAAGACAAAGCCTTACCGCCGGGTATCTGTAGGCGAGTGATTGCGATAGCCGTTCCTGCACCACAAGCGACTAAAATAACGCCGTTGTCTGTGTTAACTATGGTTCCTGGTGGAAGCTGAGGATCAATAGTTTGCTCTGAAGGTGTGGTTGCATGAATACGAAGGTTATCACCGTTGAGCGTCGTAAAGCAGCCTGGCCATGGGAATAAGCCGCGCACCTGTCGGTCAACGTGTTGCGCGGTTTGGCTCCAATCAATTAAGCCTTCTTGTTTTTCGAGTTTATGTGCATAGCAGGCTTGGCTGTCATCTTGAGGCTGCGGGGTTATAGCGCCCTGCTCTAACAAGGTTAGTGTGTCGGTTAAAGCGCCTGCACCAAGTTTGGCTAAACGGTCGTGTAAATCGCCAGAGGTATCGGTCTCGTTAATGGGGCAGCTTACTTCATACAGCATATCACCTGTGTCGAGTCCGACATCCATTTGCATGATGGTTATGCCCGTTTCGGTATCACCTGCTAATACAGCGCGATGTATAGGTGCCGCGCCGCGCCAACGAGGTAATAAAGAGCCATGGACATTAATGCAGCCGCGTTTGGGTGTGTCTAATACCGCTTTGGGGAGCAATAAACCGTAAGCGACAACGACCATTAAATCGGCGTTTAAGTCTGCCAGTATTTGTTGTTCGGCGTGGTCTTTAAGAGAAGCGGGCTGGTAAACAGGGATGTTGTTATCGAGGGCGAGTTGCTTTACCGGGCTGGCAGTGAGTTTTCGGCCACGCCCTGCCGGTCGGTCAGGCTGGGTGTAGACTGCAATAATTTCATGATCTGTATCCAAAAGTGCCGACAGGCTGCTGGCCGCAAAATCCGGTGTTCCGGCAAAAATAATTCTCACATTAACCTCGCTGCTAAGCGTATCCGTTGTATCCACATAGAAAAACAGGTTTGCAAATGCAAACCTGTTAGTAACGCTTTGTCGTGTTAGCCTGTGCGTTCAAGCTTATGTTTTTTCTCAAGCTTTCCGCGGATCCGAGTACGCTTGGTGTTGGAAAGATAATCCACAAACAGTTTGCCGTTTAGGTGATCGATCTCGTGCTGTATGCACACTGCAAGTAAATCTTCGGCTTCGAACTCAATCTGTTCGCCTTTTTCATTCAGCGAGGTTACTCTGATTTTGTTCGGACGCTCTACTTCTTCGTAAAACCCAGGAACTGACAAGCATCCTTCTTGCATCTGTTCTAGCTCCTCGTTAATAACTTCGAAGCTGGGGTTGATTAAGACTAAAGGATCGTCATTATCTTCCGAAATATCAATCGTAATGATTTGTTTGTGAATGTTAACCTGTGTCGCCGCAAGCCCTATACCGGGTGCGTCGTACATGGTTTCGAACATATCCTTAATGATTGTAAGGATATTGTCGTCTACCTGATCAACCGGCTCTGCTATCGTACGCAAGCGAGGGTCAGGGAATTCTAAAATAGGTAACAGGGCCATAATTCAACTAATGCTTTGTTAATATTGAGTTTGCCACACTGTCAAAAAGATGAATTGATGGGCAAACAGAGTAACTTATCTATTATACTGATCTGGCGTGACGATGCATTTGTCGTTTACCATTGATGATCATAAATTATACGCGCTCTTCATTGTATCGGGTCAAGAATAATCCGTTTTAATGAGTGCAGGACTTAACATGCAATCTGGATCTTTCGCTTTTTGCTCAAAATTATGGGTTTGAGCATGAGTGTCCAACATGAGTAGCAAGGAAACTGTAGATGAAAAAACTGGCAGGTTTGTGTTTGGCATCATGGTTAGCTATTACTACGCCCAACCAGGCACACGCCAGAGCGGATGTTCTCGCTCTGCAGGAAGGCTACCCGCAAGAATATGTTGTGGTGAAAGGCGATACCTTATGGGATATATCAGGGCGCTTTTTGACCCAACCTTGGCGATGGCCTGAAATTTGGGGTGTTAATCCACAGATTGATGACCCTCATTGGATCTATCCTGGTGATGTTATTTACATGACATGGGTAGATGGAAAGCCGCGCTTACGCATTAAAGGCGATAACAAGCTGGTGCCTCGAGCTCGCGTGACACCGTTAGAGAATCCCATTCCAGCTATACCGCTGAAAGACATGGATGCGTTTATGCAGGAGAACGTCGTGTTAGACGATGAGCTACTGGCAGAAACCCCTTATGTTTTAGGCGGCCGCAATAAGCGCATCATTGCCGGTGCTGGGGACCGCATCTATGCACGTGGCGAAATGGAATCTGATCATAAGTATCAGAATATCTATCGTCCATTGCAGGCGTTCCATGACCCGATAACAGATGAGTTACTGGGCTATGAGCTATCTAAAATAGCAGAGGCTTATGTCGTCTCGACCAATGATGAAGATATCACCACACTAGAGCTGGCCAAATCGCAACAAGAAGTGCGTGTTATGGACCGAGTATTACCGGCCCCTGAAACGCGTATCCAGTCTATGTTTTATCCGGCCCCAGCGCCTGAAGAAACAGAAGGTTATATCTTGTCGGTCGATGGCGGTGTTCAGAAGATCGGACGCTTTGATGCTGTGGCGATTAACAAAGGCCGCCGAGAGGGGGTGAAGCCCGGACATGTCTTTATTGTATATGCCGCTGGCGAAGAGATGGACGATCCTGTGACAGGTGAACGTGTCAAATTGCCTGATGAAGAAGCAGGCACCTTAATGGTCTATAAGGTGTACGATAAAGTCAGTTATGCACTGGTCATGACAGCACTCAACGTGCTTTCTGTAGGTGATAATTTTAAATCACCGGACTTGTAAGCTTGTAAGCAAGATGCCTTGCGACCTACAGCACAGGTTGCAAGGCTATTCAGCCGGCGCTTTTAGCTAACGTTTCGCGAAGCGCCATTGATTAAGGATAATGCATGTGGCTGATCCAAAGGATTGGATAGGGCTCAGTTTGCTGTCGGGTATTGGTCCGGCAAAGCTCTCGCGGCTGTTTTATAACGATTGGACGCCGCAACGATTACTGGCACAAACGGACCACTCTCCTTTTTCTATTTCTAGTAAAAACCGTACGCAACTCATTGATTTTGTTGATCAGCGCGGCGCGTTGTGGGAACAGTGTTGCGAGGTGGAAGCCTCGTTAACGTCGCTTAACGCAAGGCTGCTCATGCCGGATAGCGATGATTACCCACCATTACTGCGAGCCGCACCTGACCACCCTATTCTGTTATTTGTTAAAGGCAATGTTGAGGCCTTGCATCTACCCATGATTGCATTGGTCGGGAGTCGCCATGCCAGCGCTGGCGGGTTGCGCCATGCTTACCAGTTTTCTAAAGCGCTGACAGAGGCAGGCTTTGTCGTTAGCAGTGGTTTGGCGCTAGGCATTGATGGCGAGGCTCATAAAGCCGCGGTTGAGCTACAAAAGCCAACTATCGCGGTTATGGGGACAGGTATCGATAAAGTTTACCCAGCTCGACATAAAGGCTTGGCCGAGGCTATTTTGGCATCAGATGGTGCGCTTGTGTCTGAGTTGTTACCCGGTGCGCCTCCGCTTGCTCCTCACTTTCCTCGCCGTAATCGTATTATCAGCGGGTTGTCGACGGGCGTTTTGGTGGTCGAGGCGGCGGTAAAAAGCGGCTCTCTCATTACAGCTCGTCAAGCTTTGCAGCAAGGGCGCGAGGTTTTTGCGCTGCCGGGTTCTATTGATCATCCTGGAAGCCGAGGGTGTCATGCTTTAATCCGCCAAGGAGCCACGCTCGTGGAATCTATGGATCACATGGTGGATGAGCTACGCGGCTTTTTAGGTGGATACCGCGCGTTTGTCGACACTGCTCAGCAAAAAACAATACAAAAAAGGGTCTCGGCTATCCCCACGATGGAGCAGGCTCCTTTGTTAGAGGCTGATTTATCGGAACTCGACGCTAGCCAGCAAAGAGTGCTTCAAGGTATCGACTACTCCCACACGTTTGTTGAAGATATATGCCTTAATCTAAGCCTCGCGCATGACCAATTGAGTACAGTACTTGTCGAGCTAGAGCTCTTTGGGTGGATTGAATCTGTAGCGGGAGGTTATCGGCGTATTCGTTAAATACGCTGTTCAGTGGTTGCTTGTCATCCTTTATAACCTGTTCGTTTCTCGGCTAGTCGAGTTGCATCTGCCCCGCTAAAGAGGTAGTTTTCCGCTTCTTTGTTTCTCGTTTTTTCACGTATTTTGTACATCTTGTTGAGAGCTTTTATGTAATGAATACATGGCATATATCTCAGGCAGCACGTGTTGTCCGCCAAGGAGGCGTCATCGCATACCCGACAGAAGCTGTTTGGGGTTTGGGATGTGATCCCTTTAATGCGTCGGCTGTGGAGCGTCTTTTGTTGCTGAAACGTCGCCCTGTAGAAAAGGGTGTTATCTTGATAGCGGCGTCGTTATCTCAGGTAGCGCCTTTGATTGATCCTTTAACAGAGGAAGAAAAAGAGCGTCTCAGTGCAACCTGGCCGGGGCCTTATACCTGGTTGCTGCCGGATCCTCATGAATGGGTACCTAACTGGATTAAAGGCAAGCATTCAGAGGTTGCTGTACGCATTAGTGACCACCCTTTAGTGCGTGCGTTGTGTGATGCAGTGGAGGGGCCATTGGTATCGACTTCGGCTAACCCCGGAGGGGCTGCACCTGCTAAAAGTCTATGGGAAGTAAATGCTTACTTCGGCTCTAGGCTAGATTATAAAGTGGATGGAAAGTTAGGTGGCTTGGATAGGCCTACACGTATCCAGTCATTGCAAGGCAGTAAAATCATACGAAATTAATCTCAAAAGGAACTGGAAGTATGCCTTTCTACTCCTTTTGACAGTAGCTGAGAACACTATGTCCGTACCGATCATTGATGCCGTAAAAGCTTATCTTTTAAGCCTTCAAGACTCCATTTGCGATGCACTTGCCGAAGCCGATGCTAAACAAGTGTTTGTCGAAGACGCATGGGAAAGGCCAAGCGGAGGTGGTGGACGAACGCGTGTAATTTCAGAGGGCGGTATCTTTGAGAAAGGCGGTGTAAACTTCTCTCATGTGTTTGGTGAATCCATGCCTGCGTCGGCAACCGCACATCGGCCAGAGCTAGCTGGACGCAGTTTTCAGGCCATGGGCGTGTCATTAGTGATGCATCCACGCAACCCTTACATACCCACCTCGCATGCTAATGTGCGTTTTTTTATTGCTGAAAAAGAAGGGGAAGATCCGGTTTGGTGGTTTGGGGGCGGGTTCGATTTAACCCCTTATTACGGCAATGACGAAGACTGCCGTCATTGGCACCAAACGGCCAAAAATGCGTGCGAGCCATTTGGCGAAGATATTTTCCCGCGCTATAAACAATGGTGTGATGATTATTTTCATATTAAACACCGTGACGAACCGCGAGGCGTTGGCGGCTTGTTTTTTGACGACTTAAATGAGCTAGGCTTTGAGAAAAGCTTTGCGCTTATGCAGTCCATTGGCAACGCCTATTTAGATGCTTACCTGCCCATCGTTGAGCGCCGCAAGGCTGCACCGTTTGGTGAACGGGAGCGAGAGTTTCAGGCGTACCGTCGTGGTCGATACGTGGAGTTCAATTTGGTGTATGACCGCGGCACTTTGTTTGGGCTTCAGTCCGGTGGTCGCACCGAATCTATCCTTATGTCATTACCACCTGACGTGAAGTGGGGATACGATTGGCACCCCGAGCCTGGTACACCAGAAGCTGAACTGTATACGCGTTACTTAACACCACGTAATTGGTTGGAGATGTAAAAATGGACCAGTATGTTCTTGCCGGAAATCCGGTAGCACACTCTAAATCTCCTCAAATCCATGCTGCCTTTGCAAAAGCGACAGGCCAAGACATGGATTATGGGAAGTTATTAATTCCAGTTGATGACTTTAAAGAAGGGGTCGCGGCATTTTTGGCTCAAGGCGGTAAAGGGTTAAACGTTACAGTACCGTTTAAAGAAGATGCCTGGAAAATTGCCGACATTCGCTCCGAGCGCGCCACGCTAGCCGGCGCTGTTAATACGCTGTACGTCAATGAACAAGGGCAATTATGCGCTGATAATACTGACGGCTTTGGCATTGTCAGAGATATTACGAAAAATTACGGTGTGGATTTAACCGGTAAGCGTATTCTAATGATGGGAGCTGGTGGGGCTGTACGCGGGGCTATCCTGCCCTTTTTAGATGAAAAGCCTGCGGAAATTGTGATTGCTAACCGCACGGTATCAAAAGCTCAAGACTTAGCCGACACATTCGCCGAATACGGCCTGGTTAGTGCAAGCGCGTATGAAGAACTAAACGGCTACTTTGATATCATTGTGAACGGGACCTCGGCAAGCTTAAATGGCACCGTTCCGGTTATGCCTGACGGGCTAGTCGATGCTAACTCGCTGTGTTACGACATGATGTATGGTGCAGAGCCAACAACGTTCTTACGCTGGGCGCAAGCGCAAGGCGTTAATAAATGCGTCGATGGTTTGGGCATGCTGGTCGAGCAAGCGGCCGAATCTTTCTATATTTGGCGAGGCGTGCGTCCGGAGACAGCCGAGGTAACACGTTCAATTCGTGAACAGTTGTTATCTGCTTGATTTTTAAGGGAGATGCAAAGGCTTAACTTTCAATGCTGCCTTGCATCACTGCAGCGCAGGGGTTATAACAAATATAAACCCTGCTGCTGTGGAATCGCTACATGGAAAAGCACCTACCCCTGACACCTAAAGCGCTTTATCAAGTCTGTGACACAGACCTACTCCCTTTTCGAACCACTGAAACGTTAGAAAGCTTCTCCGGATTTTTTGGACAAGAGCGAGCGCTAGAAGCCATGGGCTTTGGTGTTGGTATGCGCCGCCCTGGTTATAATTTGTTTGTGATGGGGAATCCGCATACGGGGCGTTTTTCATTTGCCTTAGAAAATCTGAAAGGCATCGCAAAAAAAGAAAAAAAACCGTCCGACTGGTGCTACCTCAATAATCTGCAAGACGGCCGCTACCCCATCAGCGTGGAGCTACCGGCCGGTAAAGCAACGCAGCTACGTCGGGATAACCGCCGACTCATTGAAACCCTGATGACGGAACTGCCGGTCGCCTTCGAGAACCCGGCATACCTACGTCGTAAAAGTAAAGTAGAGCGTGACTTTAACCGCCATTACGATCAAGCCATAGAGCAGGTAGAACGTGCCGCACGCGAGCATAGTATAGCGTTATACCGTGATGCCGGTTCCGTTGGCTTTACGCCGGTTGCCGAAGGACAGGCCATGGACGAGGCAATGTTCTCACAGTTACCGGAAGAAGTACGGGATGCCTTTAACCGTAACATTTCGGACCTTGAAGATTATCTCAATGAAAGTCTGACCGAAATGCCACAGTGGCGACGTGAAGCGGCTGAAAAAATGAAAGTGCTGGATCGCGATACGGCGCGTCAAACTATTTCGCCTCTTATACAAGCCGTTAAAGAAAAATACAGCCACATAGCCGGGCTAAGTGATTATTTTAATCAACTAGAAAGCTACATTGTTAAAAACAGCGCCGATTTGCTGGGCGATGAAAAGCTGTTAGAGGCGCGTTCGGAGGTCGGTAAACGTAACCTCTTAGACGAGATGTTTGGAGTCAACCTACTGGTTGATAACAACAAAACCAAAGGCCAGCCCGTCGTCTTTGAAGCGCACCCTAGTTACGAGAATATGTTTGGCCGCGTCGAGTACAACAGCGATATGGGCGCGATGGTGACTAACTTTCAAATGATTCGCCCCGGCGCCTTACACAAAGCCAATGGCGGTTATTTAGTCTTGGAAGCAGAAAAGTTGCTGGAGCAACCTTATGTTTACAGCGCGCTTAAACGCGCATTAAAAGCGCACGAAATCGGTATCGAAAGCCCCATTAGCGATTACACAGGCATTAGCACTATTTCGCTAAGCCCTGCCCCTATTCCGCTGCATGTAAAAATTGTACTAATCGGTGGTCGGGATACTTATTATCTGTTGCAAGATCTGGATCAAGATTTCGAAAAGATGTTCCGTGTGGTGGTCGACTTTGAAGAAGAAGTCGCACGTGACCCCTCTTCGATACGCAACTATGCCCGTTTAATGAAAACCATTGCTGCTGAAGAAGGCCTAGCACCTCTGACACGAGAAGCGGTTGCGCGTTTAGTCGAGCAAAGCTCGCGCTTATCAGGTGATCAAGAAAAAATATCCACGCACATTGGCGATTTAGTGGATTTACTGTGCGAAGCTGATTACAAACGGATTGCCAATCAAGATGATCTGATTACCGCTCATCACGTGGAGATGGCCCTAGAAGCACAATCTCGGCGTACCGGCCGCTTATCAGAAAAGATTCTAGAAAGTATCTTAAACGAGACTGTCCTCATCGATACTGATGGTGAGGCGGTAGGTAAATGTAATGGCCTTACTGTACTGGAAGTAGGCGATGTGGCTTTTGGTTCTCCGGCGCGCATCACGGCAACCGTTCACCCAGGAACGCGCGGTATTGTGGACATTGAGCGTGAAGTGCAGCTAGGCCAGTCTATCCATTCAAAAGGCGTTTTGATTTTATCAGGCTTCTTAGGCCATCAATACGCGCAAGACTTTCCTCTAACGCTCTCCGCGAGCATTGCCATGGAGCAATCGTATGGTTATGTCGATGGTGACAGTGCGTCGTTAGCCGAAACCTGTATTTTAATTTCGGCACTCACGCATATTCCTATCCAGCAATGTTTTGCGGTGACTGGATCAATTAACCAATACGGAGAAGTACAAGCGATTGGCGGTGTAAACGAGAAGATAGAAGGTTTCTTTAAGCTTTGCCAAACTCGCGGTTTAACAGGCAAGCAAGGGGTGGTCATCCCTAAAGCTAACGTGCGTAACTTAATGCTTAAAAAAGAAGTCGTCGAAGCCGCTGAGCAAGGCTTGTTTCATGTTTATGCGGTATCTACGGTGGATGAGTGCTTAGGTATCTTAATGGACAAGACACCCGGCAAGCGCAAAGACGATGGTAGCTTCCCACAGCGCAGTATCAACCATCAGGTTGTAAAGCGCCTAAAAGAGTTGCACAAAGCGTTGGCAGACAAGTAAAAATGCTAATCCCAGACCTGTACGAATTTGGTGCCATTTTCGCCTTTGAAACTGTCGCTAGATTCGTTACAATCGCTCAGCTTTAGTTTTAAAGAATGGTAAGAAAAGGACATCTTCCATTTGTATCTCCGCGCTAGCTGTGTGCATTTGCAGACTTCCTTTCTAATACCGGCCTTTGGGCTGGAGCACTTTCTTAAATGTTGTCAAAAAAAGGACCTTTAAACAGATGGCAATTTATCTAAAAATCGACGGACTCGATGGTGACGTAACTGCAGCTGGCCACGAAAACTGGGTTGAATGTGACTCAATGGAGTGGAGCGTAAACCGTAGCCTTACAACTAAGCCTGGTCAAGGTAAAGATCGTGAGTCTACAACACCGGTTGTTGGTGAAATCACGTTAACAACTAAAATGGACAAAACGTCTCCATTGTTCTTCGCTGAATCCTGCGTAGGTCAAGGTAAAACAGCTAAAATCCATATGGTTCAAACTACTCCAGGTGGTATTGAAACATACATGGAATACACGCTGACTAATACGTTGATCAGTGGCTACAGCGTAATGAGCAACGGCGACCGTCCTGTTGAAGCAGTATCGCTAAACTTCACTAAAGTAGAGATGAAGTACACCAACTGGAATGAGCAACATCAGCCAGAAGGTAGCGTCCCTGCAGGCTACGACATCGCCACTGGCGTTCGTCTGTAATCCTGCATTTGTAGGGGTACCTGAAACAACAGCTACGGCTGTTGTTTTGGGTTTTAGGCTATGCGTTTTTAAACATTCGTTTGAAACGGCTTATAAAACAAGTGCTTAATTTATTTTTGTTACAAATCTGAGAATTTCATACAAGGAAGTGTATGGCTGTGTTTACCCAACAAGGCCGCCTATTGGCAATGGATAGCCCGCTAGGCGATGACGTATTACTGCTAACTCGTCTTGAAGGTGAAGAGTCTGTATCGTCATTGTTCGAAATTAACATCGAAGCCTATTCATCACGTAACAATATTAAACCTGTTGATATTGTCGGCCAAAACGTTACCTTAAAAATTGCTGCCACTGATGAAAACGCGCTGCTGGTAACCAATGAATATCGCTACATTAATGGTTACATCAAAAGCTTTAAGCAAGAAGGCCAACACCTACATAATTTGCGTGGTTACTCCGCCGTTGTGGTGCCTTGGTTGTGGTTTTTAACCCAAACCAGTGACTGTAAGATTTTTCAGTTTAAAACCGTACAAGATATCGTCTCTTCCATCTTTAAAGAGAACGGTTTTAGCGACTTCCAGTTCCGTGTGGTAGGCCAGCATCCTGCACGCGAATATTGCGTACAGTATCAGGAGAGCGATTTTGATTTTGTATCGCGCTTGCTCGAAGAAGAAGGTATTTATTATTACTTTGAGCACAGTGCTGATTCCCATACGCTGGTTCTTAGTGATCATATCGGAGGCTACGGTGCCTGCGAAGAAGAGTCGGTAAGCTACAATGCAGGCTCTCAATCGGAGCATACCATTCATAATTGGTATCACTCGTTCGAGTTTATGGCAGGTCGCCATACGCATCGTGACTTTGATTTTAAAAAGCCTAGTAATCGCTTACAAACCTCGGCCGCCGCTAATATGGAGGTGTCGGGCGTTGCTAAGTATGAACACTACCGTTATCCCGGGCGCTATCACGATAAGTCTCTAGGCGATCAGTTCTCACGTATTCGCGTCGAAGCCGATGAGGCAGCTTACAATGCCGTCAATGGCGAAAGTGGCTGTCGTAGCTTTACGGCGGGCCATAGTTTTACCCTTAATAGGCATGAAGATTCGCCCGAAGAACAAGGCGAATATGTATTGCTGAGTGTGGCGCATACCGCACAAGATTATTCATTTACCAGCAATGATGAACAAGAGAAAAGCTACAGCAATGCATTTCGTTGTATCAGCTCTGACACCATCTACCGTCCCGAACAAAAAAAGCCCTGGCCTAGCATGCAAGGCCCGCAAAGCGCAGTGGTGGTAGGGCCCGCGGGTGAAGAAATCTACACCGATGAATACGGTCGCGTTAAGATCCAGTTTCCTTGGGACCGTTACGGCCAACACAACGAGAACAGCTCGTGCTGGGTTCGCATTAGCCAAAACTGGGCTGGCCGCAACTACGGTAGTTTAGTTATCCCGCGTATCGGCCAAGAAGTGATCGTCGATTTTTACGATGGCAATCCCGACCGCCCTATTATCACGGGGCGAGTCTACAACGCCGAACAAATGCCGCCTAACCAATTACCGAGCGGCAAAACCCGGATGACCATCAAAACTCAAACCCATAAAGGGACTGGGTTTAACGAGCTCACATTTGAAGATGAAGCCGATGAAGAGTTCATCTACATGCATGCCCAAAAGAACATGGAAACGCATGTCGAAAACTCGCGCCAGTCGCGTATCGAGTTTGATGACACCACCTCTGTGGGGAATGACTCTAACCTTGTGGTCGCCAAAAACCGTTTAGAAACCATCGAAGGCAATCATGACGCGACGGTAAAAGGCAAACAGCTCGAAAAAATCGATGGCGATAAAGGCCTAACCGTTGGTGGAGACTGGAAAAATAAAGTAGGTGGCGACCTCACGTTTAAAGCCTCCGGCAATATTATTCTAGATGCTTCAAAAATTACCTTGGTAGCCGGTAGTGCCGCCGTGGTTGTTTCTGGCGGTAGCGTTAAAGCTATCCCTAAAATGAGTGTTGGTCCCGGTGGTGCGGGTGGCGCGGCGGTTCCCACGACCCCTTCTGTTATGAAAGCAGCGGCGGGTACGGGATCCCCGTTTGTATCTCACTGCCCGAACGCCGATAAATAAGCCTCATGAACCAGAAGGCTACATCGATGACCAACAGCGCTAGTCAAAGTCCGCAAGCTTGGATTGGGGCATGTCAGGTCATGGCGCAACCGGGCAAACTTCGCTTTTGGGAAGGCCAAGCGCTGCAAGCGATTGCCTATGCCATCGTACTGGCTCGTTCACCGGAAGACTACAAAGCACAACTCTATCAATCACTGCAGCATAACGGGCTCGATCTAATCCGCTTAGGCGACGTAGAGCCTCTACTGCAACGCTTTAAAACGCGCGGCATGGCACAAGACTTAGTGCAACTAGCACGACAAGCCACCCCTGCTTCGCCGGTCATCTTTGGTCGTTTTCAAGCATTAGAAGAAACCGAGGCCAAACCCAGCGTCCCGAGTGTAGAAGAGGTGTCTGAAAATCCTGAAATATCTCATGAGTATGGATCAACAGACAATAGCGCAGCGGATCTACGCAGCGACATGAACGTAGAAGGCCCACACGACACGCCGCCAGCGGCCGTCAACTCAGAGCCACCTCAACCGCAATGGCCATTGCCAACGTTAACCGAGTTAGATTGGGAAGCTATCCAACAGCAAACCACCCTACTCCAGCAAGCTGCGCAACTTCACCACAGCGCCCCATTCGCGCTATGGGCCATCATCGATGGCGCTAACTGGCCAGAGATCCAGCACGAGCTCGAAGCGCACGACCCACCGCACGCTTGCCTGTACAGCACACTGGATGAAGAAAACCGAGCCATGGCCCCGTGGTTAGTCAAACTAGACCCCGACAACCCAGTTACTGAACGGTTTAAAGAACAAGACCAAATCAACCACAGCGGTATCGTCTTTAGCAGCAATCAACCCATCAAAGCGCTGCGCGAGCACTTTCGACTATTCACCATGCTCTGGACACCGGCGGACGACAAATCGCCCATCTACTACCGCTTCTACGACCCGCGCGTATTGCTCGACTCGCTACACATCTTAGATGATTGGAAAATCGGCCGGCTCCTGCAACCCATCGAACAGCTATACATCCCCCTATCGCCTCTGCTTGGCTTAGCCGAACACGAAGACATCGATAACAGCGTCGAACTCTTTGGTGAGGAGTACACCTACCAAGGCCGAGTCCTCGCCGTGGCACCACAAGCCGAACTCCCGGACGGAACGGTGAACAGCCGAAAAGCGTTTAAAGTCACTGAGCGCGAATTCGAACGGTTTGGGGAGTTGCATGGGGTTCGGGCTGAGAGGCAGTTGGCGCGGGAGCTAAGCGATGATTTTCAGTTAGAGTTCTCTACCGACAGTTATCGTTTAGCGGCAAGCATGGCCTGCACACAAGGGAAAAGCTTCGATTTCACCTCGCAAAAACAAGTGCGCACTTTAGCTCAAAGCTATTTGTTGTTTGGTACTGACTTTCCTAAAGGTTACCCCGATATCGAACAACTGATGAGCTCCAACGAGTTATTGAATTGGCAAAAAAGACAAGCATTAGAAGAGTGGATTCCTAAAGGGATCGCAAGAAGGAATATACGCAGAATGCCGAAGATGGCATAAGCGGCGACGAATAAGGATATTTAATATGAGTGCACAATCGTCAGCACAACAAGTCGTTTTAGTTGGGCCAAATGGTCAAGCGGAAGCGGTTTCTTTGGAGAAGCTAGATACATATGCCAGCTTGTTAGAAGCAAAATCTGACGCATTTTCTAATATATCCAAGGCGGGTGATGTTCTCAGTGATATGTACGATAAAACCGAAGCAGCACTAGCTTCTACGTACGATAACGCGTCACAAGTTGTAAGTGAGGGTTACACTAGCGCAGCTGATTGGGCAGGTAATACCAGCGATGCTGCCAAACAATGGGGTCAAGATACTTACGAAGTTGTAGAACAATGGGGTGTAGAGACCGCCGATGCGACAAGAACAAAAGTTATTCAGCTAAGTGAAGACGCTCAGCTTAAATGGGATGCGTTCAAAAAAGAAGCAGAAATCGCTAAAGAACAAGCGGCGGCTAAGGCTGAAGAGCTAGCAACGAAGACCGGAGAATATATTGAAGAAAAACAGCAACAATACTACGAGCTTACAGGAGACAAAGGAATAGATTTTGGCAGTGCATCAACTGCATCGCCCAATGACCCGGAGACTGGCGAACCTAATTGTGAATGCCAGTCTGTAGAGCCATGCTGTGTATTCGCAGGTGTCATTAAAGACGCCGATAGAGACCAGAAAGCGGGTTTAAGAAAAATTGAATGGCCCCTCTGCCCCGATCAGCCAAGTAATTTATTGATGTTAGTGAAAGATGTGAAAGGGTTACATTTAGGCGCAGATATTGAAATCAGTGCGGAAGGAAAAAATAATACAAATTGCCCCAAAAAATATGAGTGGCACCCCAGCATATTAGAAAAATCTGACTTTGGTGATGTAAATTTAGTAGAAAAAAAATCAGAAAGAACGGTTTATTTTGATAAACCGGATGCGGCGCTTTTAGTAACCTCTAGCCTTTTTCCCGCTGAAGTGCTCGGGTGTTTTATTGTCTTAAAGAAAGTAATTGATTACGTGCACGGCGATCACCTCAAGAACGCTTACAGCTATAATGTGCTTCAATGCGCTCAAGATGAAACGATGGGTAAAGAGCTTAAAGTGGTACCATTACCCTACTTAAAGATAGCTGGTAATTTAACCGTAGCTATATCAATGGCAGTCACAACACAGGGTTTTACTATATCTCCGATGAATGAATGGTTTAGCGGAAGCTTAGAGGCGCAGTACGGTGATGTGGTGTTCAGCTCAAAAGTCACAAAAAAAGCGCGGGGTAGGGATAATGAAACAAACTTGCCTTTTCCGTTGTATGTTGTAGAGAAAATAAAGCAAATATTCGAATTTCTTTCGTCTAAAACTGGTGTTAGAGGAGAAACTCTAACTAAGATAAAGCAAGCAGGGGCTGATATAGCAGAGGGTACGGGAGTAACTGTAACTCCCACTTTGCAGTTTACGGCCGAGGGAGTCGAAACTAAAAAAGTATCAGGTTCACCCAACGTCAAGCTGGACCTTGCCGCGCTCAAAGTATCCTTAGGCGGAGAGATCAAAGGTCAAATAGATATATTAGAAATTGCAATCACTCTTTTATCAGGGGGAGCCGCAAGGGTCTTACAAAAGGCTAAAGAAAAGGCTGAAAGTGTAGGCGATAAGCTAAATTCTTCATATGGCGATGAAACAAAGAAATTTAACAGCGAGTTAGTTGCTATGTTAGATTTTGGAGGTAGTCTAAATTTTATAACTGATTATGGATCTGCTGGAGAAGTCGAATTACAGTGGGATGGTAATAAGGTTTTCAAAAGCAGCTCTTATGAAAAAGAAACCAAGCAAGAAATAAAGTTTTCTGCTTCGGCAAAAATTACTTTTGTTGTGCAGGCTGAAGTAGTGATTTTAGAAGCTGAAGCTGGCATTAATGGTGTTTTAAATACCGCTTGGAATATACAATATAAGCAGAAAAAAGAAAATGGCGAATTAGTTGAATATAAACGTTATTTCTTTGAAGGTCTGAAGCTAAAAGGTGGAATTTATTATAGTGTTAAAGTTGTTCAAAGTGATGCGTCTTCAGAAGATGATATTACATTTAATGAGTTTGAAAGTACAACGGATCAAACAGTTATAGAAAAAGAAATCGATTTGCTTGAGCCTACAGTGAAGGAGGTAACTGATGATATACCAAATTGGATTAAAACTAATTAAACTTTTTTCTATATTTATGTTTTTTGGAGGTTTATCTGTGGCTGGCGATAAAATATCTGTTTCAGTAGAGTCAACGAATATAGTTTATGATATTAGGGTTAATGGAATACCTTTGATTAAAAGTAAAGATGTTACACCGAGGAGTCTACAGATTCCTGCCTATGAATATTTTAAAGAGGGAAATAATTCAATCGAAATTAACCTGATGGGTATAACTAAGGATAATGAAAATAAGATCGGACCTGGATATGATACCAATACTTCAATATATGTATCTGTAGTTAGAGATGGTGCTAAAATTGGTGTTCTTGGTATATATTATGACTCTGAAAGTGATGAGTTAAAGTTTACGGAAAAGACTTATACTGGACAGGCCTCATTAAAAAGTGCAAGTGGGGTTAAATTAGAAAATGTTGATAATGAGTTCTATAAGAGCAAAATATTATTAGGTCGAAGTGTTTTTGGTTCCAAACTTGCTAGAGCTAATGTGTCTATAAGCAATGTTGAAACTTTGGCTGACTATTGGAAATGGGAAAATGGGGGATTAATTACAGTTTCTGATTCAGAAGCATTGAAAAAAGCATATACTGACTATTATAAAATAGTTAAAAATAATGGGCCTGAAGAGGCAATTGCTCCATTTGTTACTTCATATAAGCTAGTTTCAATGAAGTATTATAATGGGTCTTATGAAGATTATATGAAGGAAAACTCAATCCTTAATAATTTCAATGATATAAGAATTGAATCAGGAAAAAAATATGAAATAATTGAGCCCGATTTCAATAAAGTTAATATGGAGATTTTTGGAGGTGGTCGCTTAGCTAGATTTTATCCAGATCCTCTTAAGTGGCGCTGGGAAGATAGAAAGATTGACTCTGGTATTATTTTTTATAAATGGCGAAATGAATTTATACCATATACAATTTCCACCGATTTAAACTTCTAATATATGAAACCAATAGCCCGCCTAGGAGACCTACACTCCTGTCCTAAAAAAGGCCATGGCACTACCCCTATCGTTTCCGTCGCTTTTGACTCAGAAGTCGACGGTCAGCGCGTTGCTACGGTCGGTGATAAAACCGGCTGTGGCGCGGTTATCGTTCAAGGTTCATCAACCATGGATATGAACGGTAAACCCATCGCGCACGTCGGCTGCAAAACCAGCCACGGTGGAACCATTATGACAGGTTCGGCTAAGTGCTTAGTTGAGCCGTAGCTTTAAAACAACACAATCCAAAATGACTGAAAAGGAACTTCACATGACTGATCAAGTGATCAACACCTCATCAACCAATAGCGGCTCAGCGAAGTTGGTTTATATTCTATACCTCGCCAGCATCGTGTTCGGTATCACTGGCCTAATCGGATTGATTATGGCGTATATCAACAAAGGCGATGCCCCAGAGTGGTTGAAAACACACTACCGATATCAAATCCGCACCTTCTGGATTGGTTTTTTGTATTTCTTTATTGGTGCCATCACATCGCTCATCTTAATTGGCTACATAATTTTATTATTCACCGTGATCTGGCTTATCGTTCGTTGCATCAAGGGCATGAAAGCACTGGATCAGCAGCAAGCACACCCGAACCCTACCGGCTGGTTCTTTTAAGTTATCGCCTATCGATAAGTAAACAGCAGCTTCGGTTGCTGTTTTAGTTTGGGCATCGAGAAAGGTTTCGGCCTTGGAGTTTAGCTAATAAAACGTCAGCAGATTATTCTTTCGAGTCTAACTAGTCCATGCACTCAAACTAAATTCTGATGTAAAGGTTATTAAGATAATAATGATGGAATTGAAGAAATATAGATCCAACCGATAATTTAGAATTCTAGAGTAAGTTTTGTTGCGGAATCAGGATCTGGGTGTTATCGGCAGGTTTGGGGCACTCTAATATCTTATTGATATATCATAGAGAGCAAAAGTTGTAAGGTTTGGCCAATGCCAACAAATTTAAGCTACTAGTGTTATTTTTAAAGCTGAAAATGATCCACTAAAAGAAGAGGAATCTTGGGGGAATGCATAAGTATTTGGTTGTTGTATTATGTTTTTTTGTTTGTATAGGAAATATTGCGAACAGCTATGGTAGAGAAGTTAAAGCTAATTATTATTTGAATATAAACTCAAGAGGGTCTTTGTATGCCATATACATAAATGGTATAAAAATTGAAGATAGGATGAGCGAGTCTCAAACATCTATATCTGTTCCTGTTAATTACGCCATGTCCAAAGGCGATAATAAATTAAAAGTAATTTTCTCCCCTGTAAAAGGTAGAGACGGAGGTAAATACGATTTTATCATAGGTCCAAAGCCCACATTTTACATGAAATTGGAACTTGAAAGAGTTAGTTTTGATTCTGGAAAAAGAAGTAAATTGACTCTTTTAAACGCTTCTTTTGATATGTCAGAAGGCAAGGTTATAAGTAAGGATGAGCTTAACGGGGCTGATGTTAATTACTCATCTGATTTTGTAGAAGTTTCTAGAAGCATGGAATATAAAGAAGGAGAAAATCTATTTAACTCTTACTCTAAGCCATTTGATGCATATTCAATTCAAAGTTCGTTTTATGTTGAAGATTGGTTTCCAGATTTCATATGGGAAAGTGGTCAAAATCTAGTTGTCGATGATAATTTAAAGCATGAAATTAGAGAAGCTTATAAAAAAATATATAAAACACTAGATGAAAATAACTACGATTCCTTCTTAAATTACATGTCTGACTTGTGGACCTTTACTGCAGAATCACTGGGACTAGATGGACTAGATGGCTACCTTAATAGTATTTCTCTAAATAAGAATAACATTCGTGTCCACAGTCCAGGAGTTGAGTTGGCAGAGCTTAAATTGCCAGAAAGTAATGAAGACCTTCATGTTGAAATTGCCGGAAAAGGGAAGTTAGTTACGGTCCTCCCGTCCCCGATTAAATGGGCGAGGTCTGACGGTTCAGGCCCTGTAATGAAGGTGGCTTTTTATAAAGATCAAAGTGGTGAATGGCGCGTAGGAGCTGTTTTTTAATGAAACCCATAGCCCGCCTAGGAGACCTCCACTCCTGCCCCAAAAAAGGCTGTGGCGCGGTTATCGTTCAAGGTTTATCAACCATGGATATGAATGGTAAACCCATTGCGTACGAGATGTTTAAAAAAATTATATTATTATATTTTGTTTTTTTTACATGGAATGCAAATGCTATGAATGAGTATGATTTGGAAGTGAAAATTTTCACTAACCACGTTGTCTATGATGTTTTGTTAAATGGACTACCAGTAATAAAAAATAGAAGCTTTAGAGATAGAAGTCTAAACATACCAACAATGGGTTATGTAAGAAAAGGGAAGAACACATTAGAATTTAATTACTCAGTAGTTCGTTCAGAAAACAAAAAGATAGTTCATGATGCTGACGAGTCTACATATTTTATATTGGGGTTAAAAATAGTTTAGATAGCCGGTCCGTACTTAGTTTGATAGAAGGCAATTATGATAATAAAACCGGGGATATATCTTTTAGTAACGATGACTTTCCTGGGGGTGCATCAAAAGATAGAACAAAGTATTTAGAAAAAATTGATACAAAATTTAAGATTGATAAGTTTAAAATGGGTAGTATTACTAATGACTCTACTAGAGTTATTGTTGAATTCCAATCGGATTATGGAATGGCCAAAGAGTTAGTCGTAGTTGGAGATGAAATATTTTATTCAGACTTGCCTAAAATAATTCAGGCATATGAAAAGTATTATTCTTATCTTAAACTAGGGGATTTTGAAAAGTTTATTGATGGTTTGAAACCTTTTTATAATAATCTTAGTGCTATACATGAAGTAGGTGACTATATTGACTTCATTGGACTTAAAAAAGATTTGTCAGCGGTTGACTCTGAAGGCTTCGAGCTTGAACCTTTAGGGGCGTTAGGTGAATTGACAAATAATAATGTTGAAATCGTTAATGGAGGTTATTTAGTTAGAGTTATTCCTGATCCTATAAGATGGAGCAATGAAAATCAGTCAAAAATATTAAGTCTATTCTTTAAAAAATATAATGATGAATTTATTCCTGCATTTATTTCTGATGATTTTAATTTTTAACATGAAACCCATATCCCGCCTAGGAGACCTCCACTCCTTCCCCAAAAAAGGCCATGGCACTACCCCTATCGTTTCCGTCGCTTCTGATTCAGAAGTCGACGGTCAGCGTGTTGCTACGGTCGGTGATAAAACCGGCTGTGGTGCGGTTATCGTTCAAGGTTCATCAACCATGGATATGAATGGTAAACCCATTGCGTACGTCGGCTGCAAAACCAGCCACGGTGGAACCATTATGACAGGTTCGGCAACGTAGTTGAGCCGTAGCTTTAAAACAACACAATCCAAAATGACAGAAAAGGAACTTCACATGACTGATCAAGTGATCAACACCTCATCAACCAATAGCGGCTC
>Ga0209712_10000791_pt1 | contig 27304 bp, 25 predicted proteins | sample ArcOceMetagenome_FD_187443 | JGI IMG/M metagenome (GOLD analysis project Ga0209712, IMG submission 187443) | Marine eukaryotic phytoplankton communities from Arctic Ocean - Arctic Ocean - Greenland ARC118M Metagenome (SPAdes) (version 2) | ecosystem: Environmental > Aquatic > Marine > Oceanic...
TCTGGCAGATTGGGCATTAGACTGGAATGGATTGATAGACGTCACCATAACGCCAATTATGGATGATGAAACTATCAGTGGCGCATTGGGTAAACATTTTAGTTAGGCCAGTCTTGCATATGCAATATGCACAAATTCAGAATTTGGAGATCAATAATGTCAATTTATGAAAAATTAACAAAAGTCATGTCCGACCGAGACGTCGATGCTTATGTTGAACTTATTCATGAAGATGCTGAAATCGTCTTTCATAAATCAGGGAATAAGTTTTCTAAAAGTGAATGGGCATCCATGGTTACTGGAATGATGGGTAATCCAAAATTTATCAACGATTCATCACGTTGTGTTTATGAAAATGATGACATCTTGGTGTCACATGATTTTATGTCTTACCCAGACGATACTAAAGAAGCTGTTATGCTCGTTTGCATGTTAAAAGACGGTAAAATTATCCATATGGAAACGGGCGCTACGCCTCTAAATTAAAGGGACATGAAATGGCTTCGATAGAAGTAAAGAATTTTGCAAAAGACGCAGATGAAGTAAGTACCCCCAACAATGCGCGTGTTGAAACTGTAAATGTCGGTGGCCAAAGGGTCATGAAATTGACAGTCCAGCCGGGTTGGAAATGGTCTGATGATATTAAACCAGTCGTTGGAACTGATAGCTGCAAAGCTAAGCATCTTGGTGTAATTGTTCAGGGATCGATTACCTGCCGCCATGATGACGGCACTGAAGTCACCTACTCCGCTGGCGATGCATACGCAATTGATCCTGGTCACGATGCTTGGGTGGTAGGAGACGCAGAAGCAGTTGCTTATGAATTTCATGGCGCTTGGGGTGATAAATAAGCGCCAATTATAAGTATTATATAATTACTTACAACTCTGATGCAGAAGGTAATGCAATATGGAACCTTTACACCTGTAAATAATATAATATGGGCTTAGAGACTCAGTTCTAAGCCCTTTCATTACCTCAAGTGAAAAAGGAAAAAATTATGAGCGACCTAAATGTACACTCCGATCGAATGGTTTTAATTATTGGCTGCAGTGTGAAAAATACTAACGAATTCAAAAAATGGTCTAAAGACCGCGCAGCTAAATATGTTTACGACCTCAAGGAACAAAACAGTATTAGTTATGAATGGCACTTATCTGAAGACGGCACTGAGGCGACTTTAATAGAATTATTCGTTGATAGTGATGGCATGATGGAACGTTTGGGAAATCATATGGCAAGTCCACTGGCGACAGAAGTGTTCGAGCAAGTTGATATTACCAGTGTGCTTTGCCTTGGCAATGCAAAACTAGATGCAATTGAGGCGCTTTCTGCTTGGGGTGCTAAGTTTTCAAACCATCACTGTGGTTATAATCGCAGCGAAGTTGTAACCGCCCGCTAATGGATCGGTTGTGCATTTAAATTATCTACTAAAACCTTGATCGCAAAATTTAACTAATAGGTCAGCTATTTTTGGGCTGGCCTTTTTTTGTTTGTCAAAGGAATCATTAAATTTGAAAAATAATATGACAATTATATCACCTAAAAAAGCACATTAGGCACCGTGCCTTTTCCGAATGCGCCGTGCTTTTTTGAGTTAACTGCTATTCTTAAGTAACTGATAATTAAACAAATGGCTCCGGCGGTAGGGATCGAACCTACGACCAATTGATTAACAGTCAACTGCTCTACCGCTGAGCTACGCCGGACCACTTGACGCGGATATATCTGGGAGGATTTGAGAGGTCCAGTCTAAAATTTCGAAAATAGCCCTAGCGTGCGGAATATTTTGTGTGAAGGTCGATTATGCCTTGGGCTGACACCCGTTGGCGGGTGTTTAGGTCAATTAGATGGGCCAAAACGTTGCGGGTGGCCGCTGGGATCAGGCGAGAATCTACATCTGTATAAATACGCTCTGCCAGTCCTTGGGCGGTGTCGGGCTGTTGTGTTAAGGCGGCCATGATTTGAGCCTCCCGCGCGTCCCGATGTTCCATCAACCAGCGCACCCGCGCCGGCCCGTCCGACACCGGCTCACCATGCCCAGGTAGGTAAAGACGCTCCGGCCGAGCCAAAAGGCGGATGCAGCTTCGCCGAAACGCCCCGAGGTCACCATCGGGGGGCGAGACCATCGAACTGGCCCATCCCATCACATGATCGCCGCAAAAAAGCACGTTATCCCATGCAAAGGCCATGTGATTACCAAAATGCCCCGGAGTCCAAATGGCGTTGATCTGTGCGCCCTCATGCTCGAATTTAGCATCATCGGGCAGGGAGATGTCAGGCTCAAACTCTTTATCTACGCCCTCACCACCACCCATGTTGCCCAATTCAGCAAGCGTCACCATATCGGGGTTGCGGCCTGCAAAGCTGTCACCATAGGCATAAATTTTGGCCCCACAGCTTTGGCTCAGAGCTTTGGCCAGCGGAGAGTGATCTATGTGGGAATGGGTCACTATAATTTTGGTGATCTTGTTGCCTGGGCCAACGGCGTCCAATATTGCGACCAGATGATTGGGGTCATCGGGGCCTGGGTCAATCACAGCTATGTCGGTGCGGCCCAGCAGATAGGTATTGGTGCCGGTAAAGGTCATGGGCGAGGGGTTTGGAGCCAATATTCGACGTATTGACCGGGTGATCGTTTCAGCCATTCCTTCTGCGCCCTTAACTTGGTAAACTGCCTGCATGATAGGCACCTACTTTAAAAGATTTGCACCCCAAACTCTCTATGGCCGCGCTGCGGCTATTTTGCTTTTGCCCATGCTCACTCTGCAATTGGCGGTTGCTGTTGTCTTTGTGCAACGTCATTTTGAAGATGTCACGGTGCAAATGACCAATAACCTTTTGTTAGAGATCAAAATGGTGCTCGATGAGCTAAATGATCGCTCAATTGAGGATGTGGCCCGCACCTCCGCGCGCACTCTGAACTTGGATCTGCACGAATGGGACGGGGTGGCGAGCGGCAATGCGCCGGTATTTTATGATATTTCTGGACGCACCATCACGCCGATGCTGTTTAAAAATCTAGACCGGGTCAAAGATGTGGATCTGTCCAATTTGGATCAGGTCACCATCGGCGTGCAAAGCGCGAAGGGCCCAATCAAAATTGTGTTTTCGCGCTACCGTGTCTCCGCGTCAAATCCGCATCAGGTTCTTGTTCTTATGGTGTTCACTGGTGCTTTCATGACCGCGATTGCCTTTTTATTTTTGCGCAACCAATTGCGCCCAATCAAGCGGTTGTCCCTGGCATCTGCCGCCTTTGGACGGGGCCACAGTGTGGCATTTAATCCCAGCGGAGCAATTGAAGTCCGCGCTGCGGGACAGTCATTTTTGAACATGCGTGAAAGAATTGAACGCCAAATTGAGCAGCGCACCATGATGCTGAGCGGTGTCGGCCATGACCTGCGTACCCCCATCACCCGATTGCAATTGGGGTTAGAGCTTTTGGATGGGCCCGAGGTGCAGGATCTCAAAAAAGACGTTGATTCCATGCGCCTGATGGTGGATTCCTTTCTCAACTACGCCCGCGATTCGGCGGCAGATCCGGTGGCGGATGTGGACCTTGTGGCTCTGGTGTCTGATTTGGGAGAGCGGAGTGACCCGCCGATCCATCCGCAGGTGGTGGGCTTGCCGCGCCTGATTGCGCTGCGGAGTGTACCCATTGCGCGGGCGATCGAAAATTTGCTGGTCAATGCACTGCGCTACGGCGATCAGGTACGGATCTTGATCTGTTTTGAGGCCCACGACATTGTCATTTATGTAGCGGATAATGGCCCGAGCATTCCTGCAGATCAGCGTGAACAGGCTTTGAAACCTTTTATGCGACTTGAGGCGGCGCGCGGTCAAAATCAAGGCAATGGCGTGGGCCTAGGGCTGGCCATCGCTGCCGATGTTGCCAGATCACACGGCGGCGTATTGATTCTTAACGACAGCGCTGAATTGGGCGGCCTGTCCGCCGAAATGAAGTTGCCACTTTAGCTGACTTCGCCCTCAGACCGTTTCAAACAGATCATATGAATAGGGAAATATCGATAAAATGGTAGGCCCGGCAGGACTCGAACCTGCGACCAATCCGTTATGAGCGGACTGCTCTAACCAGCTGAGCTACGGGCCCCCTGTGCACTGACTAGCAGAGAATACTCAGGCGTCAAGCGGGCTTGATGGACACTTTCGCCAGAGCCTGATATCGGATCGGCGAATTTGCAATTAATGGTGCACGAATGACCCAAGGTTTAACATATGCGCAGGCTGGCGTGGACATTGATGCAGGCAATGATTTGGTAGAGCGGATCAAACCGGCAAGCAAATCGACGCAGCGGTCAGGCTCCATGTCGGGTCTTGGTGGCTTTGGGGCGATGTTTGATCCAAAGGCCGCTGGGTTTTCTGATCCTATCCTCGTAGGAGCCACTGATGGGGTGGGCACCAAATTGCGTTTGGCGATTGATACGGGCGACGTGTCTACGGTGGGCATTGATCTTGTTGCGATGTGCGTTAATGATTTGATTTGCCAAGGGGCGGAGCCGTTATTTTTCCTAGATTATTTTGCAACTGGCAAGCTGGATGTGACGCAGGCTGCTCAGGTTATTGAAGGCATTGCCGATGGCTGCCGCTTGTCGAGATGTGCTTTAATCGGAGGCGAAACCGCCGAAATGCCGGGCATGTATGCCAAGGATGATTTTGATTTGGCGGGTTTTGCTGTGGGCGCTATGGAGCGTGGCACGCATTTGCCGGCGGGCGTGGCTTTGGGCGATTTATTGATTGGTTTGCCCTCCAGCGGTGTGCATTCAAATGGCTTTTCCTTGGTGCGGAAAATCGTTGCGGACAAAGGCCTGACTTGGGACAGTCCGGCGCCCTTTGGGGATAGCACCCTTGGTGCGGCACTTCTTACGCCAACGGTTCTTTATGTGAATGCCTGTTTGGCAGCGCTCAAAGTTGGCGGCGTGCATGCGATGGCCCATATCACCGGTGGTGGTTTGACTGAAAACCTGCCACGGATATTGCCGGATGACATGGGGGCGACCATTGATATGTCCACTATTCCTGCCTTGCCCATAATGGCGTGGTTGTCACAAGCGGGTGGCATTGCTGAGGCAGAGATGCTGAAAACCTTTAATTGCGGCATTGGCATGATTTTGGCTGTGGCACCGGATCAAGCGGCGGCTGTCGAGGCCGAACTTGCAGCCCATGCCATGAGCCCAGTTCGTATGGGGGAAGTGATTACGGGGCAGGGTGTGCATTATTTGGGACAACTGCCATTTTAAACGTTGGGATCCTGATTTCCGGCGCGGGCAGCAATATGCTGCGCTTGCTGGAGGACATGGAACAGCCGCATCCGGGCCGTGCGAGCTTGGTGGTGTCCAACACACCGGACGCGGCAGGCTTGGCCAAGGCCGAAGCCATGGGAATTGCAACGCAAGTGGTGGATCACAAGCTCTACCGAGGTGATCGATCTGCCTTTGAGGCAGCTCTGCAAAAGATTTTGTTGGTCCATGAGATTGATGTGATCTGTTTGGCTGGATTCATGCGCATTCTGGGCGCCGATTTTGTCAACGCTTGGCAGGGGCGCATGCTGAATATTCACCCGTCCTTGCTACCAAAGTATCAAGGTCTGAAAACCTATCAACGTGCGTTGGATGCGGGCGATGCAGAGGCAGGCTGTAGCGTGCATGAAGTGGTGCCAGAGCTGGACGCTGGGCCGATTCTTGGGCAAAGTTGGGTGGCGGTGCTGCCCGATGACACTGAAAGCAGCCTTGCGGCCCGCGTGTTGGTGCAAGAACATCAGTTATATCCTAGGGTTTTACGCGATTTTCTGGCGCAATTCCCATCTCAAGCCTGAACACGACCGAGGCGGCTATCTTTTCAAGGATTTTCGCCATAATGTGCCCCAAATAATCTTAAACAGTCGGAATACGCATGAAGACTCTCACCACCGAAGCCGAGTTAGATGCATTTTGCACCATGGCTCAAATGCATCCCTTTGTGACGATTGACACAGAGTTTTTACGCGAGCGGACCTATTATTCCAAACTGTGCCTGTTGCAAATCGCTGTGCCGGGCACCTGTGTGGATGATGCCGTTTTGGTGGATCCATTGTCGCCTGACATGGGGCTTGAGCCCTTGTATCGCCTGTTTCGTGACACCTCGGTTGTCAAAGTTTTTCACGCTGCACGCCAGGATTTGGAAATTTTCTGGAATGATGCCAAGATTTTCCCAACCCCGCTATTTGACACTCAAGTTGCCGCTATGGTTTGCGGATTTGGTGAGCAGGTTGGCTATGAAACTTTGGTTCGCAAAATTGTAAAAGAGCAGGTCGATAAATCCTCACGCTTCACTGATTGGTCGCGCCGGCCGCTTACGGATGCGCAAAAAACCTATGCAATTGAAGATGTGACCCATCTTCGCGGCGTTTATTTGTTTTTAAAGGAAGAGCTGGAACGCACAGACCGAGAGGCTTGGGTGGTTGAAGAAACGCAATCTTTGACAGATCCTGCTATTTACGATGTGGTGCCTTCTGAGGCCTGGCGTCGGATCAAAACACGGACAAGCTCCAATAAATTTTTGGCCTATGTGCGTGAATTGGCTGCTTTTCGCGAGCAATATGCGCAAACACGCAATGTGCCGCGCAATCGTGTGTATAAAGATGATGCTATGGTAGAGCTGGCATCAACCAAGCCCACCACCCACGAAGATTTGAGCAAATCTCGTCTACTGCTGCGCGAAGCGCGCAAGGGTGAGATTTCTGATGGAATTTTGAATGCGATCAAAACGGTTAACGCGATGGATCCGGAAACCTTCCCAAAACTGCCAAAATCAAACGACAAATTACAGGTGAATCCGGCTTTGGCCGATCTGCTGCGTGTGTTGTTGAAAGCCAAATCTGAAGGCTCTGATGTGGCGCAAAAGATGATTGCCAATACCTCGGAATTGGATGCCTTGGCCGGAGGTCAACGTGATTTGCCCTCTCTCAAGGGTTGGCGCATGGATGTCTTTGGCTCAGATGCGTTGCGGCTGTGTGAAGGCAGGGTTGGTCTGGCGGTTAAGGGCAATAAGGTGAAGTTATTTGAGCTTTAAGTGCCGTAGGACTTAGGTTCTGGACCTAAAATATTTTTGGGCTAACTCATAAGCGGTAGAGGAGACACCCATGGCGCAAGCTGAATTTGAAGACCTTGTTGAAACATTTGAACTTTTGGAAGATTGGGAAGATCGCTATCGCCATGTGATCGATCTGGGTAAGGCTTTGCCCAATGTGCCCGAAGCGCTCAAAGTGCCCGCTACCAAAGTGGACGGCTGCGCGTCACAGGTTTGGCTGCATATCACTATCGACAACGGGGTTTTAACCTTCATCGGCGAAAGCGATGCGATCATCGTGCGTGGGCTGATTGCGGTGTTGATGACGCTTTATTCTGGCCTTCAGGTGTCTGAGATTAGCAGGATTGATGTTCTGGCGGAGCTTGGGCGTTTGGGCTTAAATGAACACCTGTCGTCGCAGCGATCTAACGGGCTGCGTGCTATGGTGACGCGCGTAGTTGAAACTGCTGCTGCAGCTTAGATTTAATCTGCTAGACTGGTGAGTGCCACTGCCAAATCACCATAGCTGGTAAACCGGTATTGATAGGTCAGCCCCATGCGACGAGCACATTCTTCTGCTTTGGCCTCCAGAGCTGGATCTTGGATTTGAGCCTGATAGACCAGCGTTGTGTAATTGCCGAAATACATATCCAAAAGTTTGGGGTGACGGTCCAATCCCATGGGCCGCCAGAAAAATGCGTCAAACTGGCGTACTAGAAAATCAGTGAGATAAAAGCAGGTGAGTTCTTCCCGGGCCTCAAAACCCGCATTGCCCTCAAAAAAGCTATAGCAATGCGGCCCCGCAATCATCGACACGCCCATATCATCGCAGAGGCGTTGCAATTGCCCTCCGGTGCCGCAATCCGCATAGACGACGAAAATTTCGGCATACTCCGCGCGGGAGCGCTCAATCATCGCTTTGACGGCGGGGGTGATTTTTTCGGGCTCATTGTGGAAGATGGCAGGCAAGCATTGCAGATCCATATGGGTCCAGCCATTGGCCTTGGTCAGGGCTAAAATTTCCCGCGCTAAAGCGCCACAGGCAATCAACAACACTTGGCCATGATTGCGTAGCTCCAATCCCTCAGCAGAAAGCTGTTCGTCTGTGATCATGGGCGAGGGCTGGCTCATAAGTTGGGGATCCTAATGGTAGTTACAAAACGGCCCCACCGATGCAGGTAGAGCCGCGTTAAATCATCTATTTGCTTGATTTAAGCGTTAGCGGCCATGCGGTTGTGTTTGCGAGCCATGAACTCTTTTGCGGTTTCCACAGCGACAGCAGCGTCGCGGCAATAGGCGTCTGCGCCAATGGCTTTGCCAAACTCTTCGTTCAGCGGCGCACCACCCACCAAAACAGTATAATCTTCGCGCATGCCTTTTTCGATCAGCGTATCGATCACAACCTTCATATAGGGCATTGTGGTGGTCAAAAGCGCTGACATGCCAAGGATGTCTGGGCCTTCTCTTTCGATAGCGTCCAGATACGAGTCGACTGAGTTGTTGATGCCAAGATCCACAACTTCAAATCCCGCACCTTCCATCATCATCCCGACCAAGTTCTTGCCGATGTCGTGGATGTCACCCTTAACGGTACCGATGACCATCTTGCCAACGCGTGGTGCGCCGGTCGCGATCAACAATGGTTTCAGGATAGCCATGCCACCCTTCATCGCGTTTGCGGCCAGCAGAACTTCAGGCACAAACAAAATGCCATCGCGGAAGTCATTGCCCACAATAGTCATGCCGCCAACCAAGGCTTCGGTCAAAACGCGGTAGGGTGCCCAATCGCGCCCGAGCAGCAAATTAACAGCTTCTACGATTTCTTCTTTCAATCCATCGTAGAGGTCATCAAACATCTGTGCGACTAGATCTTCGTCGTTCAATTCGGAGAGGATGATATCGTCTTCTTGGTCAGACATGCGCCAACGCCTTCTAATGGGTTTCTATAACTCGTATGCGGTCGGTCTTGGCTTTGGGTCTTCACCGATTGCGACACCAAGATCATCGCAACCGACCTTTTTATAAAAGCAGCCCGTGCGGGTTGGTATTTCACCCAATATTTGAGCCGTTACAAACGGCCCAGGGGCCGCTGTGCTAAGTGGTGCGGCGGCGGCGGTTCTGCCGCTCACGGGTAGGTGCGTTGCCGTCGGTGCCATCACTGTCTGACGAAAACCCACCCAATGCAGTCTTGATTGTCTCAAGGGAAGGGCGCTCTTGTGGCACATGGTTTTCCAAGGCTGCGCGCATGGCTAGAAGATGATCTGGAGTGGTGCCACAACAGCCGCCAATGATGGTGGCGCCGCAATCGCGTGCCAAAGTGGCATAGTTGGCCATCAGCTCAGGTGTGCCGTCATAGTGGATATGGCCATCATGATATTTTGGAATGCCAGCATTACCCTTGGCCACAATTGGCACCTGCGTGCCCGTGGCCGAAAACCCGAGTATGGTGCGCAGCAAATCAGAGGCGCCAACGCCACAGTTTGCCCCGAATGCCAGTGGTTTATTTGGGATTTTTGCTAACAGTTTCACCATGTCAGGGGCCGTGATGCCCATCATGGTCCGCCCTGCGGTGTCAAAGCTCATGGTTCCAAGCCAAGGCATATCTGCCAGGGCAAAGGCCTCGGCAGCCGCCCGGTATTCATCACCAAAGGAAATGGTTTCAACCCACGCGACATCGGCGCCACCGGCCTTAAGGCCTTCGGCCTGCTCATGAAAGATCTCGACAGCCACCGCATAGGAAAGTGGTCCCATGGGCTCCATTATTTCACCAGTGGGACCTACAGAGCCCGCAACAATCACCTGACGCCCAGATGCATCGGCCACCTCGCGGCCAATTTCAGCGGAGATGCGCGACAGTTCAGCGGCGCGATTCTCTGCTCCATGCAGCTTGAGCCGTGAACTGTTGCCGCCAAAAGAGTTGGTCAGAAACAGATCTGATCCTGCATCGACACTGCCTTTGTACAAAGCCTTGATCTTGTCTGGATCGGTTTCGTTCCACAATTCAGGCGCATCGCCGGACGACAGCCCCATGTTGAACAGGTTGGTCCCTGTGGCTCCATCGGCCAAGATCCAGTCGCGGTTTGCAAGCAGTGTTTGGAGTGGGGAGGAAGGTGCAGAGCTCATGGGGCCGCCTTATTGTTTAAAAAGTCGTCTCATTTGGCACAGTTAATGACATGAGTGAAACTGATTTTTATAATAAACTTCATGAAATTGTTACATAATGTCTTTACTTCTGGTTTGGATACGACAATATCGGTCTTATTTTATCGTATCGGCCAAAACCACAACACTGCGCTGCTGAAAAACCTTTAGTATTTCGAATAGGATATCGCGTTCGTGATTGGCTCAGTGCTTGGAAGATGAAATCTTCTTGGTTTGTAGCGCGTTGCCTGCTTGCCGCCCGGCTTGCATTGCCATATGACGCGATCAAAGCACGGAGAGTCGCATGGCACGTCGCAAGTTGGTTTATGAAGGCAAGGCAAAGATCCTCTATGAGGGTCCGGAGCCGGGAACGCTGGTGCAGTATTTTAAAGATGATGCCACCGCATTCAATGCTGAGAAAAAAGATATCATTGAAGGTAAGGGTGTGTTGAACAACCGCCTGTCAGAATTTTTCATGACCGGTCTCAATACATTGGGCATTCCAACCCATTTCATCAAACGCCTCAATATGCGCGAGCAGTTGATCCGGGCGGTGGAAATTGTGCCTTTGGAAGTGATCGTGCGCAACTATGCAGCCGGTACCATGTCCAAACGTTTGGGTATTGAAGAGGGCACAGCCTTGCCAAGGCCCATCGTTGAATTTTGCTTGAAGGACGATGCTTTGGGTGATCCGCTGGTTTCAGAAGAGCATATTGTTGCCTTCAATTGGGCCAGCCAACAAGATCTGGACGATATGCTGGCCTTGGCGTTGCGGGTGAATGATTTTCTTTCCGGCGTTATGTATGGTGTTGGCATTCGTGTTGTGGATTTCAAAATTGAAATTGGCCGGGTGTTTGAAGGCGATTATCAGCGATTGATAATTGCCGATGAGATCAGCCCGGACAGCTGTCGTTTGTGGGATCTTAAAACTGGCGAGAAGCTGGACAAAGACGTGTTCCGTCGTGATTTGGGCAGCCTTACGGATGCCTATGCGGAAGTGGCTCGCCGGTTGGGCGTTTTGCCTGAAAATCCAACTCCAATCACCAAGCCGACTTTGATCAACTGACTCTAAGGACAATACTATGAAAGCTATCGTCACTGTGATGCTCAAAAACGGCGTTCTCGATCCACAGGGTGAGGCAGTTAAATCTGCTCTCGGTGGTTTGGGCTTTTCTGGCGTCAATGGTGTCCGCCAAGGCAAGGTGATAGAGCTTGATCTTGCCGATGGCACCGATGCGGCGCAGGTTGATGACATGTGTAACCGCCTGTTGGTGAATGCGGTGATCGAAAGCTTTACAGTGGACATTCTGTAATGCGCGCCGCTGTCGTTGTTTTTCCAGGATCCAATTGTGATCGTGATATGGTTCTGGCGCTGCGCGAAAGTGGTGCGGATGTGACTACAGTTTGGCACAAAGACGCTGAATTGCCGCAAGATCTCGATCTGGTCGCGATTCCGGGTGGCTTTTCTTTTGGTGATTATTTACGCTGCGGTGCGATTGCCGCGCAATCCCCTATTTGCAGGGCTGTTGTTGAGCATGCAAGTCGCGGTGGCTATGTGCTGGGGGTCTGCAATGGGTTTCAAGTATTGACTGAGACTGGACTTGTGCCAGGCGCTCTGATGCGCAACTCAGGTTTGAAGTTTTTGTGCAAAACTGTCGGTTTGATCGTTGCGACAGAAAACAGCGCCTTTACCTCGAGCTATGCTCAAGGTTCTGAAATCCAAGTGCCAATTGCACATCATGACGGCAATTATTTTGTCACTGACGCAGAGCTTACAATGATGCTTGACGAGGACCGCGTAGCTTTTCGCTATAGCGACAATCCAAATGGCTCAGCCGGTTCAATTGCTGGTGTGTTGTCGTCCAATCGCCGGGTTTTGGGCATGATGCCGCATCCGGAGCGGGCAATTGAAGCGCAGATGGGCTCAGCTGATGGGCAGGCGCTTTTCCGCGCGTTGGTGGGCCAAACCATCGCCGCATAAGCAGCACAGCTTGTGTGGCACCGGCTGGCACCGTAACTCTATATTATGACTGCTGCAACCGAACACTCCGTTACACTCGCCCCTCGTGAGGCCAACCTGTCTTGGTGGGTGCGCTTTGCTTTGCTGGCGATTTTCATGTTGGCGGTGGGAACGGTTTATATCACCAATCAATTGTTGACCGCGCGGTTCACCCAATCCACCTTGCAACGGGCGCAACTGCGGCTGGCGCTTTATTCGGGCAATATGGTGAGCGAGTTGCAGCGTAATTCTATTGTGCCAAGATTGCTGGCCAGCGATGCGGAGTTGATTGGCGCTTTGAACTCCAATGACTACCAACGCACAAGCCAAAGATTGCTGTCTTTCGTTGACGAAATTGGCGCTGCGGCGATTTTGCTGTTGGATTCAGATGGTCTGGTGGTTGCAGCAACAGACCGGAACCGTTTGGGCGAAACCCAACGTAATTTACCACATTTTAGGGAGGCGGCCCGCGCCAGCCAAACCGTATTTACCACCCATAAACACGATACGGACGTCTATGACTTTGCTTATTCGCGGAAGATTTTGTCCAATAATAAGCCCTTGGGCGTGATTGTGGTGGAAGTGGATCTGCGTAAGTTTCAGTCTGCTTGGGCGGGAATTTCCGATGCGGTGATTGTCGCTGCGGCGGGAGGCCAAATTTTACTTGCGACAGAAAATTCATGGGTCGGCTTGCCGGAGCAGGAGGCGCTGGCACTCCGATCAGCCCCAAGTGCGATTGATCGCGCCATTCAAGCCACGCAGGATTGGGCGGTTTTGTCAGCGGATGCTTATATGCAAGGCAAGGCGGTTATGCGTCAAGAGCTTCGGGTGCCGTTTCGGGGCTGGAATATGGTATTGTTCACCACCTATGGTGGCATCCGGCAGCGGGTGAACACGGTTTTGGCTTTGGAGATCATGGGGTTTTCGATCTTTCTAGCCTTGGCCTTTTACCAACTGTCGCGCCAAACTTTGACTCGGGCTTTATTTTTCCAACAAGAATCTGTTGATCTGCGTCAGCTCAATATTCACCTTCAACGTGAAATTTCAGAACGTAAAAAAGTTGAGAAAAATTTGGAAGTGGCCGAGCAAACCTTGGCGCAGTCTTCAAAACTGGCGGCTTTGGGTGAAATGTCGGCGGCGGTGAGCCATGAGCTGAACCAACCACTAGCGGCGATGAAAACCTATCTGGCGGGGGCAAAGCTTCTGTTACAACGCAAACGTTTGGAGGAGGCACTAAGCTCGTTTCAAAGGATTGACGACCTGATTGGTCGGATGAGTGCCATCACGCGGCAGCTGAAGTCTTATGCGCGAAAAGGTGGTGAGGAATTGGTGCCTGTAGATGTGCGCATGGCGGTGAATGGGGCTTTGGAAATCATGGAGCCACAATTGAAATCGCGGCAAATATCGCTTTCTAAAACAATGCCAAGCGCGCCGGTGATGATCTTGGGAGATCAATTGCGGCTTGAGCAAGTTGTTGTCAACCTGTTGCGCAATGCGTTGGATGCTATCTCAGCAGTGCCAACGCCCGAAATTGAACTGCTGTTACTGGGTGGGGAAACTGCCAGTTTGACAGTGCGCGACAATGGCGAGGGCATATCAGATCTTGATGATTTGTTTGAACCTTTTTTCACGACCAAAAAACCTGGTGACGGCGTGGGGCTTGGCTTGGCAATTTCATCTGGGATTATCACGGATCTGGGTGGCCGGCTTGTGGCGCGCAACAGTGAGACAACCGGCGCGGTTTTCGAGTTCACTCTTCCAATTTTAAATACTGATAAAAGCGAGGTCTAAATATGGCAAAGGCTATGAAAATCGCGATTGTAGACGATGAGCAGGATATGCGGCAGTCGATTAGCCAATGGTTGGCCCTCTCAGGATTTGAAACCGAAACCTTTGCGACCGCAGGTGATGCGCTCAAAGGGCTGAACGCCGATTATCCTGGGATCATTGTGACAGACATTAAAATGCCAGGCATGGATGGGATGCAGTTTCTCAAAAAGGTAAAGGGCATCGACAGCAGCCTACCTGTCATCATGATCACAGGGCATGGCGATGTGCCCATGGCGGTCGAGGCCATGCGGCTTGGGGCCTTTGATTTTCTGGAAAAACCCTTCAACCCGGATACGATGACCGAACTGGCAAAAAAAGCCACCTGGACCCGCCGCTTGGTGTTGGACAACCGGCAGTTGCGGCGTGAGCTGTCGTCGGGCAGTTCCATCATGGAAAAGCTTATCGGCGCCAATGGCGTTATGGAGCGATTGCGTGAGGATATTTTGGATCTAGGGCAGGCTGATGGTCATGTTCTGATCGAAGGGGAGACCGGTACTGGCAAAACGCTTGTGGCCCATGCTTTACACGCGGTTTCGGCGCGGTCGCGCAAAAAGTTCATATTGTTTTCTTGCGCTGGCGAAGAGGAAAAAACGATTTTGCGTCGGCTGTTCGGTCCGGCAGGTGAAGAAGACCGCATCCCCGCCATGGAATCGGCCCGAGGCGGGACCTTGGTTTTGGAAGATATTGAGGCGCTCAGCGCTCAGGTGCAATCCCGGCTGTTGAAGGTCATAAATGCGCAGGGCGACCCCTCAGAAACACGGATCATTGCCATTTGCAATCTGCAAGAGCAGGGCAAAACCTGCGAAGATGTGTTACGCTCTGATCTCTACTATCGTTTGGCCACATTGCGCATTGAGCTGCCACCTCTGCGCAACCGAGGCGAGGATATCTTAACGTTGTTTACCCGCTACGGTGAACAGTTTGCGGAAGAATATGGCTGTGATACCCCTGTGGTCACAGCGCAAGAGGCAGCGCAGTTGATGCAAGCGCCTTGGCCGGGCAACGTGCGACAATTGATCAATGTGGCCGAACGCGCTGTGCTGCAAAGCCGCCGGGGCACAGGCACAATTTCATCTTTGTTGATGGCAGAAGGTGATGATGATCGTCCTGCCATGACAACCAAAGGCAGGCCGTTAAAAGAATACGTCGAGTCTTTTGAGCGCATGTTGATCGATAACACCATGCGCCGCCACCGGGGATCTATTGCCAGCGTGATGGACGAATTGTGCCTGCCACGGCGGACGTTGAATGAGAAAATGGCCAAATATGGATTGAGCCGTTCGGATTATCTGGGCTAGGATGTAGTAGAGTTCTACTTTTTGGGAAGTTTACAGTGTCTTTCGCAAAGGCATTGTCCGAACAGGGACTTTTTGCCATTGTCTTCCCCCCCTGTTCGCCCTTAGAGTTATATAAGCGCTCAGGTTGAAACAAGCCGGAGGCTTATGGTTTTTTTCGCATTCGTCGCCTCTTCATCGAAAGTGGCTGGATGTGACGGAAAATGGCTCGTTTGGGTCAATTGAGATGACCTATAGTTTCGAAACATCGAAGATATGGGCAGTTAACGGGCAGAAATAATTCTGTCGGAGATAGCAACGCGATGACACAGGCTCACGCCATAACATTGGATGAAGGCAGGCCATCGAGCCGCCCCCATGTTGCGTGTATCGCCCTTAATAGACATCCCTTCGGTTTTGGCTTCTTTTCAGGAGGCCAGCCGGACGATGCAAGTGGACATAATGGCAAAAAAGATGCTTATAGATGCCACACACGCGGAAGAAACACGTGTTGTAGTGGTCGACGGAAACAAAGTTGAGGAATTTGACTTTGAATCGCAAAACAAGCGGCAAATAGCTGGTAATATATATTTAGCAAAAGTCACGCGGGTTGAGCCCTCGTTACAAGCCGCATTTATTGACTATGGCGGAAATCGCCACGGCTTTTTGGCATTTTCGGAGATTCATCCCGATTATTACCAGATCCCAGTTGCGGATCGTGAAGCGCTTTTGGCTGAAGAAAAAGCCTATGCTGAATCTTTGGCTGCGGAAGCAGAACGTGAAGAACAAAAACCAAAGCGCAACCGCCGTCGTCGGGGCAAACCCGCTTCGCAACGCAATTTGGATCCTGTTGAGACCCGTGATGTGGCTTCAATTGACGGTATGGAAACCATTGATCTGAGCGAAGATAATGCGCAGGCTAATGATGACCAGCCTGAAACATTTGTTGTATCAGAAACAGCCGCACAAGATGGTGTTGAGGCTTTAGAAGCCGTTGTTGAGGACGCTCCTGCCGTCGTAGTTGAAGTTGTCGCTGATGATCTGTCTGAAGATGCGATAGCCCCAGCGGCAGATGTGGATGAAGGTGATGGTCAAGACGATGGAGACCACGATGACGGAATCGAATCTGTTGGTCAAGAAGATGACAGTGACGAGGTTCGCCCAGTGCGCAAACCGCGTCCACGGCGTTACAAAATTCAAGAAGTGATCAAAGTTCGTCAGATCATGCTTATTCAAGTTGTGAAAGAAGAGCGTGGCAATAAGGGTGCTGCTCTAACAACTTACCTCTCGTTAGCGGGTCGTTACTGTGTCTTGATGCCCAATACTGCACGCGGTGGTGGCATCAGCCGTAAGATTACCAATGTTGCTGACCGCAAGAAACTCAAAGAAATCGCCACAACCATCGTCGTGCCAGATGGAGCTGGGTTGATTGTGCGGACTGCAGGGGCCAAGCGCACCAAGACCGAAATTAAACGCGACTATGAATACCTTCAGCGCATGTGGGAGCAAATCCGCGGGTTGACTCTGAAATCATCTGCACCTGCGGCTATTTACGAAGAAGGCGATTTGATCAAACGATCCATTCGCGATTTGTACAACCGCGACATTGACGAAATTTTGGTTGAAGGGGCCGCAGGGTTCCGCAACGCCAAAGACACTATGAAAATGATCATGCCATCGCATGCTAAAAACGTTAAGAATTACGTTGATACCATACCTTTGTTTGCTCGTTTTCAGGTTGAAAGCTTCATGGATGGGATGTTCAACCCAACCGTTCAGCTTAAATCCGGTGGGTATTTGGTCATTGGTATCACCGAAGCGTTGGTAGCGATTGACGTGAACTCTGGCCGTGCCACCAAAGAAGGCAGTATTGAGCAAACCGCTTTGAGCACCAACCTTGAAGCCGCTGAAGAAGTCGCGCGTCAAGTACGCCTGCGCGATTTGGCGGGTCTGATCGTGATTGACTTCATCGACATGGAAGAGCGCCGCAACAACACAGCCGTTGAAAAGCGGATGAAAGACAAATTGCAAACAGACCGTGCACGCATCCAAGTGGGCCGCATCAGCGGCTTTGGTCTGATGGAAATGAGCCGTCAGCGTTTGCGCCCGGGCATGTTGGAAGCCAGCACCCAGCCTTGTATCCATTGCCACGGCACTGGTTTGATTCGGTCGCAAGACAGCCTTGGCCTGACCATCCTGCGTGAGCTGGAAGAAGAGGGCGGGCGGGAGCGGTCAAAAGAAGTTTTGATCAAAGCTCCCATTAGCATTGCCAACTTCCTCATAAACGAAAAACGTGAACATATTGGCCAAATTGAGCTGCGTTACGGTATGTCTGTGCGGGTCGAAGCTGATCCGTTCTTGATTAGCCCAGACTATGTGATCGAAAAGTTCAAAACTGCCACCCGTGTTGTGCCTGTTGCCTCTGTAACTGTCAGCTCTGTTGATATTGCTTTGATGGAACAGATTGATGAGCAGGTTCACGAGGGCGGTGATGATCAAGAGTATGATGTGGTCGCAACTGTTGAAGTGACCTCTGAAGAAGAAGCACCAAAAAAACGCCGCCGCCGCCGCCGCCGCCGCCGTAGTGGCAGCGATGCGGAAGGCAATGAGGTGTCAAATGAGAATGACACTAGTGAGACTTCAGCTGATGCGTCTTCTGAGGCTGCCTCTAATGAGACGGCGGTATCCCCAAGTGAAGACGACAAGCCTAAACGTCGCCGCCGCGCGCGTGGTGGGGCAAAAGGCAAAGCTGTTGAAGTTGATGGCGTGGCTGAGGTTGTTGATGTTGTGACTGAAGCTGTGACTAACGAAGCGGGAGCTGACGTCCCTGTGGATGCGGCGGTAGAGGCTGAACATCTTGCTGACGTTCTGGCTGCAAAGCCCAAACGGGTTCGCAAACCGCACAAAACCAAAGCGCAGCGCGAAGCTGAAGAAGCGGTAGCGGCGGCGGGCGATACGGACACGGGTGCTGAAACACCTGTTGAAGCTGGGGTTGAAGCTGTGAAAGCGGCGCCCAAACCAAAAGCCAAACGCGTTCGCAAACTCGCTGTTAAAAAGACCGTAGCGGTCGTGGTGGATGAACCGGCCGAGGCCGTGCAAAAGGCTCCAGTGATGGAACCGGTTTCAGAGCCTGTGGTTGAAGCGGCACCCGTTGTTGAAGTGGCTGCAGTGGTGAAACCCTCCCCTGAGCCAGAACCCGAAACACCTGCAGCCCCTAAAAAACGCGGCTGGTGGTCACGCGGTTGATCTCAACGATTCTAAATTGATTGAAGGGCTCTCTGACAAGGGGGCCTTTTTTTCTGGATTAATGCTAAGATAATTGGGGGAAGGTTAACCCTGTTTGCGGATCAAAAACTTTAATCGCCCGTCTTGCGCCTCTTGCGACAAAAGCTCATGTCCACATTCAACACAAAAATGCGGCACGTCAATGATGGCCGCCGGATCATCCGCCAACATCAGCAAAACAGCACCATCCGCCATAGACATCAAACGCTTGCGCGCCTTCAGCACTGGCAAAGGGCACAGCAGCCCAATCGCGTCTAATTCTTCATCCCAAGTCATGGCCAAGGATTAGGGCGGATATTTCACTTTGTCCACATAGATGTGACCATCTTGAGGATGACCTCAGGGCTGAGATAGCTTATGAAGGGCTAAATAGCCAAAGGGTATCTGTGATGTTTGGAATTGATTTATGGGATGCAAGTTTGCTGCCAGCGATGCTTGTGGCCATTTTGGGTGGGCTGATCAGCTTTGCCAGCCCCTGCGTCCTGCCTATTGTTCCGCCTTATCTCGCCTATATGGGCGGTGTCAGCATGGATGAGATGAACTCTACCGCCCATGCGCGTCGGCGCACGGTTGTGGCCTCCTTGTTCTTTGTGCTTGGTCTATCAACGGTGTTTATACTGCTCGGATTCACCGCCTCCAGCTTGGGGCGGTTGTTTTTGTCCAATCAAGATTGGTTCGTAATTGGTGCTGGTGTGATGGTTATGATCTTTGGCGCGCATTTTTTGGGGGTGATCCGCATCGGCATTTTGGATAGTGAAGCTCGGATGAGTGGTGGGGACCGGGGTGGATCAGCCTTTGGGGCCTATGTGTTGGGGTTGGCCTTTGCTTTTGGTTGGACGCCCTGTTTGGGGCCAATTTTGGGGGCCATCCTCGCTTTGGCTGCCGATACGGCAAACCCGGTCAAAGGCGTTGTTTTACTAGCCAGCTATGCGGCAGGCCTGGGCATTCCTTTTGTTTTGGTGGCCGTTTTTTTCCCCTCGCTCAAGGGTCTTATGGGCTGGATGAAGCGGCATATGCAGCACATTGAACGGACCATGGGCTTGTTACTTTGGACGGTGGGCTTGATGATGGTCACCGGACAATTCACCCGCTTTAGTTGGTGGATTTTGGAGCAATTCCCAGCTTTAGCCACAGTGGGGTGAAGTAAAATTTAGATTTATATCTACCAAATAATGCGTTAGAAATTTCTTGTATTTTAGAGGTCTCGCGATTGGGCAAGTAATAAAATTAAAGTCTTTTATATTCTTGGGTATGATCCAATTCATCCCCGCCGGTACCTCAGGCTTTAGCCCCGAAGGGGCATAGCAAGCACTCATCATCGGCTATTCGATAGCTCTCAGTCCAAAACGACATGAACCTTATGGCTGGCATGTCGACGCTGCGATCGATGGTGCAGAGGTTCATGTGGATGTGGAGGTGATGGTCTGGTCTGACATCGTAAGACGCTGGATGGCCAGCTGTATTTTTGACACCCATATCCAAATACTGCGTCTTTGGAGCTGAAACACCACACCAGCTTTGTTGCAACCGATGTGTTTTTAGGATCCTGTTTTCATTCTCATTGAAGATCAGATGGCCTGGCAGGTCTTTGAAGAGTTCAGAACCGATCAGCGCAGCCCACCTGTGGTGAATTTGGTGGCTTTTATCCGCCTTCCCGCACCGATGCCGCGGCCGTTTTGCTCAAAACAAGGGCCAGTGTCGCCGGCATTCGCGTGTCGATCTCCACTTTGACTCAAAAGCGGGCGGATTAGATTTTGGCCAATACCGCGCCGCCTGATCTCGCTTCGAAGATTATGACCACCCATGACCAGTTGACCGTTGAGATGTTTTAGCCTGCAGAGATGGTGAATAAAGTGGCTATATTCTTTTTGGCTGGCCATGAAACCAGCGCATTAGCCCTGTCGTGGGCCCCGTATTTGATGGCCATGCATCCGGAGTATTAGGTCCAAGTGGCGTAAGAGTAGGTGGCGCTGGCGGCTGAATGGTTTTAGGATGTACGCAAATTGCGTGTGACCCGAGACGTGTTTATAGAAACCCTGATGCTTTACCCGACGGTGCCAATGATGCTGCATGAGACGGTGCAGCAGGAGAGTTTTCGCGGGCGCCTTGTGGCGCGTGGCAGAGCGAGAATGGAAAACCTGACAACGTGAGCCCTATATTCCCTTCTCAGTGGGGCAGCGTGTCTGTACAATTGCCGGTTTTGCGATGGTGGAAGAGGCTTTGTTGCTCGCAAGGCTCTGCGCGGCTTATGAGTTTAATCCGGTTGCGGAAAATATCCCGCAACCGGTGGCACATCTTACTGTGCGCTCCAAAATGTTATTTGGCTACAGCTTACGCCGCGGGAGTAATATTTTGTGGTAGCAAACGGCCTGCGTCTTTGCGGGCAAAATTGCGCATTTTAGGGCCGTGTTCCGTCAAAAATGCCGCTGCACGCTCAGGGTCTTTGCGCGACAGTTCAAAAACCCAAGTGGCCACAGCCTTTTGAATGGATGTGTTTTGATCTTCCGCAAGGCTTGCCGCCCAACCGAGAACCTGTTCGCGAATGGCCAAATTTTCAGGTTTAGGATTACGGTGTTTAGTCCAAGGCAACGTGATCGTCAACGCGGCACGCCGGGTCCACAGATGTTGGCTTTGTGTCCAAGCTTCAACCTCGTAGATCCGTGACGGATTAGAGGTCAACCGGCGATGACCGGCTAAGCAAAAATGATCTGAAATCGCAGGACAATCCACTTCGTCCAACCACGTTTTGATCAGTGTCCAAGCGGCGTGATCATCTGGGCGAATGCGGGCTTGGATCAAAAGCTTGGTCGCACAGATCCGTGCTTCATGGGCGTTACTGTCCCATAGTTCTGAAGCCAATTGCAGGCGCTCATCGAGCGGCAGATCTTGGCGCCACAGGCGGGCTTGATCGTCTAAAACAGGGTTAGTTAAGCCCCAATAAGAGCGGTCAACCTTGTGGTAGGCGCGCATCTCAACGGCTTTACCCGGTACTTCGTGGATTTGCAGCGCAACGATTGCATCTTCGATCAGCATATTTTTCAGCCTTATAGAGTTGATTTGGCGCGGCCTGGATCAGAGGGGATTTATCCACCCCCTGCGGTCTTGCCGATGGCCATGAATGTATCAAACGGGCTCAAACGTCCACCCTATTACGTAGCTATAGTTTGCTCAGGCGTGTTTTATTCCACTGTGACTGATTTTGCCAAATTGCGCGGCTGATCCGCATCTGTGCCTTTTGCCACGGCAGTGTGGTAGGCTAAGAGCTGTGCCGGGATCGCGTATAGGATTGGTGCAATCAGTTCAGGTGTAGCAGGCATGGTCAATGTGGACCATGTGCCATCGGATGCTGCATTAAGCCCATTTTGGCACGACAGTAGCAAAACCTTGCCTGACCGCGCCATAACCTCCTGCATATTGGAGACGGATTTTTCGAACAATGAATCCATTGGCGCCAAAACCACCACAGGGATTTTTTTATCGATCAAGGCAATTGGGCCATGTTTTAGCTCTCCAGAAGGGTACCCTTCAGCATGTATATAGCTAATTTCTTTCAGTTTAAGTGCGCCTTCCATGGCGATGGGATACATTGCGCCGCGACCAAGGAAAATCACGTCCTGTGCGGTGGCCAATTTGCGGGCCACTTTTTGCACGGCTGTGTCTATCCCTAAAGCTTGGCTCACCAGTCCCGGGATGCGGTTTATATCGGAGATATACGCTCTATACTGCGCCTCGGAGATTACGCCCTTGGCATAGGCAACTTTTATGGCGAGCAGGGCTAGAACGGTGAGCTGTGCTGTGAAGGCTTTGGTGGAGGCAACGCCAATCTCAACACCGGCATGCAGTGGCAAAACCAAGTCACTTTCCCGCGCGATGGAGCTTTCGGGCACATTGACCACCGATATAATTGTGGCATTTTGCGAGATCATATAGCGCAGGGCGGCCAAAGTATCTGCGGTTTCGCCAGATTGGCTGACAAACAGGGCGCTGGTGCCGGGGGCAACGGGAGGCTCGCGGTAGCGAAATTCTGAGGCGACATCCACTTCCACCGGTACGCGGGCGATCTTCTCAAACCAATATTTCGCTGTTAAAGCCGCATAAAATGCAGTTCCACAGGCTACCATGGTCAGCCGTTCGATGGATGCCAGATCAATATCATTGGCGGGCAATTCAATATTGGTGCCATCCGCGATTATATAGTTTTGCAGCGTGTTCTTGAGCACTGAAGGTTGTTCGGCAATTTCTTTGGCCATGAAGTGCTTATAGCCAGCTTTATCAACACGTGCGGAATCTATGGCGATTGTGCGGGTTTCCCGATTGGCCAGTGCGCCGTTTTTATCGGTGATTTCCACTGATTTCCGCGTGAGAACGGCAAAATCACCTTCATCCAGATAGGTGATACGATCTGTCAGAGGCGCCAAGGCGATGGCGTCTGAACCCACATACATTTCGCCATCCCCGTGGCCAATGGCCAGAGGTGAGCCTTTGCGGGCGGTGATCATCAGGTCTTCTTCACCGTGAAAGAGAAAGGCCAGAGCAAAGGCGCCTTCTAAGCGGACGACTGTTTTTTGGGCTGCAACCCTTGGGCTATCGCCCTGCGACAGGTGATATTGCGCCAAAAGTGCTACTGTTTCAGTGTCGGTATCGGTCTTATAAGGAATACCCAATTGCGCCAATTCTTCGCGCAGCTCTTTGAAGTTTTCAACAATACCATTGTGAACGACGGCCACGGACCCGGCTTGATGTGGATGGGCGTTTTTGGTGGAGGGCACGCCATGGGTGGCCCAGCGGGTGTGGCCAATGCCAGACTTGCCAGCAAGCGGCTCATGAACCAAAAGATCTGACAGGTTCACCAATTTACCAACCGCGCGTCGGCGCTCAAGTTTACCATTGTTGATTGTGGCAATGCCTGCACTGTCATAGCCACGATACTCCAGACGCTTCAGCGCCTCAACCAAAATGGGAGCTGCTTGGTGTTGTCCTAAGACGCCGACTATTCCACACATGCTGCTATCCCTTCTTCGCGTCCTTGATGGCACGTAATTTTTTCATCAATTTCACGGCCAACCAAGTTTTGTTTTCTTGCTTGGCCCGTCCAATAGCCAGATCGCCAGCGGGCACATCTCGCACAATCACTGATCCGCTCGCGGTCATGGCTTCTTGTCCCACAGAGACGGGAGCCACCAGCATGGTATTTGAGCCAATAAAGGCATCTTCCCCGATGCTTGTGTGATGTTTCATCACCCCGTCATAGTTGCAGGTCACTGTGCCCGCGCCGATATTAGCACGCGCGCCGATGGTGGCATCGCCAATATAGGATAGGTGGTTCACTTTAGCCCCTTCGGCCAGAAGGCTCGCCTTAATCTCAACAAAATTCCCAATCTTCACATCTTCTGCCAATTCTGCACCGGGGCGCAGGCGGGCATAGGGACCCACGACGCAGCCACGGGAGACATGCGCCCCTTCCAGATGTGAAAAAGCGCAAATGCGCACGCCTGATTCTACGGTGACACCAGGGCCAAACACTACATTTTGCTCCACAATTGCATCGCGGCCAATATAGGTATCAAAGGAGAAGTGCACAGTTTCAGGAGCAGGCATGGTGACGCCATTTTTCAAAGCCTCAGCCCGGCGTTGGGATTGAAACTCATATTCAGCTTGCGCCAGATCCACCCGGCTATTGACGCCAAGGGTTTCTGATTCTGTACATCGCACAACTTTGCAAACCGCACCGTGTGCCACGGCTTTGGCCACAATATCGGTGAGGTAATACTCGCCAGACGCATTTTCATTATCGATTTCACTAAGTAATTCAAACAACAGTGGTGCGGCGACGGCCATCACGCCACTGTTGCAAAGGTTCATGGATTTTTCCGCATCAGAGGCGTCTTTAAATTCAACAATACGCTTTAAATTGTCATCATTCGTGATTAAGCGACCGTAACGACCGGGATCTTTGGCCTCAAATCCAAGGACAGTGACCGCCGAGTGAGAGAGACTGGCGCTCAATGTTTCCAAAGTCTCGGCCTGAATGAAGGGAGTATCTCCGTACAGAACGATGACATTTCCTGTAAACCCCGCCAAAGCGTCACGGGCCTGATCAACCGCATGGCCGGTGCCCAATTGTTCTGTCTGGAGGATGATTTCTGCGTCCGAGTTGTGATTTTGAACCACGTCTCGCACCGCATCTGCGCCATGGCCTGCTATGATTATGCAGCGTTCCGGATCCAAAGATTGACCTGCAACCATGGTGTGAACCAATATAGGGGCCCCGGCGATTTCATGCAGGACTTTGGGCAAATCAGACTGCATCCGCGCGCCTTTTCCTGCAGCTAAGATGACAAGAGCAATACTCATAAGAGGGATCTAAGTCCTTTATTAAACGATTAAGTCCTTTTAAGGGTATAGGGGAATTCGACAAGCGGTTTTGCACAGTTTGGCGAATTGAATCGATGTGTAACAAAAGAGGCGATAATATGCTCAAACCCTGTGTGGTTTTTGATCTCGATGGCACGCTTGCTGACACCAGCGGTGATTTGCTGAAAGCTGCCAATGCTTGTTTCCGGGGTTTGGGCTTGGATGATTTGCTGCATGCGCCAGCTGACAGCGGCATTGCGCTGCGCGGTGGCCGTGCCATGCTGGCGACTGGATTTGAGCGGGCCGGTTGGCAGAATATGGCCGAGGTGGACCGACAATACCCGGTCTTGTTACAGGCCTATTCCACCGACATCGCCACGTTGACGGTGTTTTATCCTGGCGCTTTGGCTGCGGTCGCCAACCTAAGGCAGGCCGGATATGTGGTCTCAATTTGCACCAATAAGCCAGAAGGCCTGGCGGTGCAGCTGATGGCGGCGCTTGGCGCGTCGGAGGCCTTTGATGCTTTGGTGGGGGCTGATACGTTGCCGGTGCGCAAACCTGATCCGGCGCCTCTTTGGGAGGCGGTCGACCGTGCGGGTGGGGATCGCGGCCGGGTTTGCTTGATTGGTGACACCCTAACAGACCGCACCACCGCTGCGAATGCCGATGTGCCTTCGGTGCTTGTGACCTTTGGCCCGGGCGGCGGTGATATGGCCGCTTTGGATCCGGCGGCGCTGCTGCACAACTTTGCGGATCTGCCTAAGTTGGTGGCTCAGCTGATCGGCTGAGACAATAGGTCAAACAGGGGCTGCACCTCGGTTTTGTCCAACGACATGACTGCAAGGTGGAGGGCATCGCTGCGCGCCTGACCCAAGACAGGCCCCGCATAGGCGTGGAATTTTTCTTCCAATTCGCCCTGTGTGGGGGGGGCTGCTGCATCCCATTTTGGCTCAAACCAGCCGGATTTTAGAATGTCACCTGCGTGGAGCGTGATCTCGGCGCGCGCCATGCGTTGAAGCGGGAATAGGCGGTTGGCGTAATTATCCTCGTCCATGCTCAGCACCGCTGAAAGTCTCTGCACCTCGGGATTCCCCAAAGCCTCATCGGCCACATGCTGCGGCATTACCGTACCGTGTACTAAGGCCAAAGCGCAGGGGAATGAGGTGGAATATTGTGCCTCTTCAGTGGTTATGGCGTTTTTCTGACCGAGCCGCACCGCCTCATGGAAAGAGACAATATGCAGGCCTGTGACGTCTTGACTTGAAAATTTGTGACGGGCTTTCAAGTCGAGAACCGCCGCAATCGGCCCCTGTGCCCAACGGCAGACGGGGTAAGGTTTAAAATATTGCTGCAAGATGAGCCAGTCAACGCCAAGATCTTGCCAATGCTCTGTTTGCAGTGTGAGGGCAGGGGCGCCAGTAAAACCCGCCTTGGCCATTCGCGCGGCCGAGACCCCACACATAGCACCCCAGCCTGAGCCATCTTTGACCATGGTGGGATGGTCGATGCAGCGCATCATTTGACTGCGCGGCCCATGGTATTCGGCAATGCCCATCGCATGGGCCGTTTGAGTGCGATTCAACCCCATTATACGTGCGGCCACCCCGGCCACCGCCACCGCCACCCAAGCACCCGAAGTATGGTAATCTGGGCTGGTGGTGTGTTGTGCCAAAGCGGTACGACAGGCTAGCTCATAGCCCAATGTCAGGGCGAGCAATAAGTCCCGGCCAGAGAGGCTGCCCACCTCCTGCGCCACAGCGTAAATTGCAGGTAAGATCCCACAGCCTGCATGGCCTTTGGCCGGGTTGAACCCATCATGCGCATCGAGCGCGTCAATGGTCATGCCGCCCGCCATTGCCACACCTGCAACAGACCCGCCGCGCCCGTCAAAAATCAATGGTAAAGGCCCGCTCATGTCCAGCACCGCATAGTCGCGCGCAATCTTTGACAGTCGCGTGGTGGTCCCGCCTGCGGCCACACCAATCAGATCTAGCAGGCAGAGTTTGCTTTGCTGGCGCACCTCATTTGGAAGGTCCTCCCAGCTTAGTTGAGCGATGGTTTCTAAAATATCTACACCCTTGGGCATCTGCTGTCCTCCTGGTATCGTCGAATTGCGCCAGTTGTGGGCAAATTCTTATCTGTTTGCGACATCCCAGTTCTAAGGCCATTGATTTTGCCAGAGCGAAGACCAAACCTTGTTTTTATCACTGATATATTCCGCGGTAACTTCACCCAGCAAGAACCCATACCTGACGAGGCTATTGCCGCCGCTCTGACAGTGCTTAAACATGGGCGGCTGCACCGCTATAATGAGGCCGAGGGAGAGGTGGCGGAATCCGCTTTGCTGGAGCTGGAA
>Ga0209712_10000793_pt1 | contig 27268 bp, 23 predicted proteins | sample ArcOceMetagenome_FD_187443 | JGI IMG/M metagenome (GOLD analysis project Ga0209712, IMG submission 187443) | Marine eukaryotic phytoplankton communities from Arctic Ocean - Arctic Ocean - Greenland ARC118M Metagenome (SPAdes) (version 2) | ecosystem: Environmental > Aquatic > Marine > Oceanic...
ATCCCTACAGCCAGCAGCAGTTAGGTAAGGTTATGCTGGGGTCTCCTGATGAATTTGCTCGTTGGGATGCAGGACAAAAATTATTTAGTGATTGTATTCATAATTTAGCGGATAAAACTGAACAGCAACAAATGACCTCAATTGCTCAAACCGTTTCAATGTTTGAACCCATTATTAAGGCAAAGGATATCTCGCTGGCGTTGAAAGCTGAGATATTGACTTTGCCAAGTTTTGAGACTTTGTTCCAACAAATTGACTCAGTCGATATAGATGTATTGAACCGGTCGCGCAAACAATTATTAAAAGCGTTAGCTAAAACATTCCAAACTGATTGGCTGAGTCATTACTCGGCGTTTGAAATGCAACCTTATGCCTACCAACCGATGCAAGTTGAACAAAGAAAAATGCGTAATCTTGCGCTTAAATATTTAACCCTGTCAAATCAGCCTGATATAGAACAACTTTTAACACATCAATTTAATAATGCAGATAATATGACTGATTCTTTGGGTGTCTTAAGCGCCGCTCAATTTGGAGATTTGGTCTTATTTGAAAATCTGATGCTAGCGTTTGAGAAAAAATGGCATGGGGATCCACTTGTTTTGGATAAGTGGTTTGCTTTGCATGCTAATACTGATAGACCAGATATCCTTGCGCGCATCAGTATATTGATGGGGCACGACCAATTTACCATTAAAAACCCGAATAGGGTGAGAGCATTGATTGGTACTTTTAGCTTTTTCAATGTGGCTGGATTTCATAATATTGATGGCAGTGGTTATAAATTTGTAGCTGATTATCTGATAAAGTTAAATGATATTAATCCTCAAATCGCTGCTCGTATTATTACGCCTTTAATACAATGGCAAAAAGTAGATAAAATCAGACAGCAACTTATGCAACATCAACTAATGCGGATTGGTGATACAAAGGGTTTGAGTCCCGACTTATTTGAAAAAATCACAAAAAGCCTACCCTAAAGGTCATTCACTTTAGATTAACAACATAAGATGCAATTATTTTATTTTACCTTTTTATAAATATTAATTGTATCAGTGACTTTATGCAGTCGGTATCAATAGCGCTGTTATGAAGGCGTATTCGTAAGAAGACCAGCTACCAGTAGAAATTTACGGCACCATACTCGTCCAGTTAGTATAAAGGGTAAATTTAGGTTGATTATTAACGAGCATAATAAAATTAACCGCTTTTTAAAAATCAATAAGAAGACATCAATACTTGCAGAATTATATTTGCATAATTATTTAGTTAATTTTCACTCTAAAGGCCCATTAAGCCTGTTTTATGCTCTCAATTTGAATAGCTATGAAAATTGTTAATATTAAGTAAATATAAGTCTATTATTACGCGATAATTTTAGCGAGAATATGTAATAGGTTACAAAAAATTGTACATTTCTCAGTCTTTTGTCTCATATTAGTGTGACTAATCATAAATACGTTAGTTCGCTCGATAACTACAAACTTTCCTACTATTAATAAGTTATAAAAGAATGGGTAAACACATGACGGTTGCAGATAACCAACATTCAGTTCTACTTGAAAATGTCTATAAATTGATCAACAAAAAAGTTGCTCCTGACCGATTCGAACAGGTGACAAATTTCTCCAAGATACTTTTCAAAAATATTGCTCATGAGGATTTAGACAACCGAGATGAGGACAATCTGTACGGTGCAACTTTGAGTTTGTGGAATCAGTTTGTTGATTATTCAGGCGATGCACCTTTTATTCGCGCTTTTAATCCAGCCATTAGTAAACACGGATGGCAATCTACTCATACTATTGTAGAAATTATTGTCACTGATATGCCTTTTTTAGTAGATTCAGTGCGAATGGCTCTCAATAAAATGGGCATAACAGCACATTTGTTGTTGCATTGTCCCATTGGGCTTAAGCGTGATGAGAAACATAAACTAGTCTCTTTTGAAAGTAATAGTAGTAAAAATAAAGATATTATTAAGCAAACTGTTTTTCTGATTGAAGTAGACAGACAAACATCAAAACTGGCTTTAGAACAACTTACAGATGAGCTGATGTCTGTGGTTAAAGACGTGTCTATGACTGTGCAAGATTGGCAACCCATGCGAGCACGGTTAAGCGGTATTATTGAGGAATTTAAGTCTAATCAGTGTCCAATATCGGCAATACAGAAAAAACAAACAGAAAATTTTTTAGCATGGCTTAAGGATCATAATTTCACGTTAATGGGGTATCGTTCGTATAGCGCTAAAGGGATAAAAGGTGATTACCGTTGGGTAGCTGATAATGACTCTAGTCTAGGCTTGATGAAAAACTCAAAGACTAATCGTGACAGAGTCCTTTCAAATATTCCGCCTTCAGCTAGGGAAGAAGCTTTGAGTCACAATCCATTAATGCTGACAAAAACTAATTCACGGTCTAGAGTTCATCGCCCAGCCTATTTAGATTATGTTGGCATTAAACGTTTTGATGATGCTGGTAAAGTAATTGGCGAAGATAGGTTTATCGGTCTTTATTCAGCTTCATTTTATAATAGTAGTGCGACACAATTACCTGTGCTTGAGGAAAAAATCAATGCAATATCTAAATTGTCTGGTTTTGATCCTGGCTCTCATGGGCATAAAGCCTTTTTGAATATTATTGAAACTTATCCTCGAGACGAATTACTTCAAGGCAGCATAAAAGAACTTGCAAAGATCGTATTGGGTATTTTTCAAATGCAAGAACGTGGAATATCTAGGCTGTTCGCACGTAAAGATGTATTTGGTCGTTTTATTTCTTGTATGGTGTTTGTACCTAGAGAGCGTTATAACACTCAGCTACGAACGGATACCCAGACACTACTTAAACAATCTTTTGCTAGTCAAGAAGATGTCGAGTTTACTACCTACTTTTCAGAATCAGTATATGCAAGAACGCATTACATTGTCAGAGTGAAAAACAATAATGCAGAATATAATGTGAAGGATATTGAGAAAAACATCATTGAGTTAAATAGAAGTTGGGATGACAGATTAGCCAATACTATTCGTTCTAATCATGGGGAAGCAAAAGGTAAAAGACTCGAACAGAGATATGTAAATGCTTTCCCAAGTAGTTACAAAGAATTTAATTTACCCAGTGCTGCTTTAATTGATATTGAAAAACTTGAGTTGCTTAATACAGAACATACTCTAGATATGTTGTTCTACCGTCCTCAAGAAGAAGAGCCAGAAAGTAAAGCCGTAAAGTTAAAGCTATTTCATAAAAATGAGCCTATTCATTTGTCAGTTGTATTGCCCATGCTTGAAAATTTCGGCTTGCGGGTAATAGATGAAAGTCCCTTTAAAATAAGCCCTAAAGAAGAAAATGTTAACTGGATCATGGATTTTTCCATGTTACACAACACCAGCAATGACATGGATATGGGGCAGGCACAGATGCTATTTCAGACAGCATTTTCAGAAGTCTGGTATAACGCTTTAGAAGATGATCCGTTTAATCGTTTAGTCTTAGGTGCAGGATTAACGGGTAGAAATGTGACTATTTTGCGTTCTTACGCAAAATACATGCGTCAAATTGGCAGTTCTTTTAGTCGTGATTACATAGCAAATACCTTAGCTAACTACCCGAAGATTGCTACTTTACTGGTTCAATTATTCCAACAAAAGTTTGACCCTAAGATTAAGCGTAGTAGCAAAGTTGAAGAAACAACGCTTAATACTATTAAAGAACAGTTGGAAAACGTGTCTAATTTAGACGATGACAGAATTATCTGTCGTTATCTGGATTTAATTTTAGCTACTTTGCGCAGTAACTTTTATCAAAAAGATGAACTGGGTAATCAAAAGCCTTATGTTTCATACAAAATGTTGCCTGAATTAATCCCGGAAATGCCATTACCTAGACCTAAGTTTGAAATCTTTGTGTACTCGCCTCGTATCGAAGGTGTGCATCTAAGAGGCGGGAAAGTAGCGCGAGGTGGGTTGCGCTGGTCAGACAGACAAGAAGATTTTAGGACAGAAATATTAGGCTTAGTTAAAGCGCAACAAGTTAAAAATACTGTGATTGTGCCAGTAGGAGCTAAAGGTGGGTTTGTTTGTAAAAACTTACCCATGGATCAAGGGCGAGCAGCCTTCCAAAAAGAAGGTCAAGAGTGTTATAAAATATTTATCCGTAGTTTATTGGATATCACTGATAACATCGTCGAAGGTAAAGTTGTGCATCCAAAAGACGTTGTCAGGTTAGATGATGATGATGCTTATTTGGTTGTTGCTGCAGATAAGGGGACAGCAACATTTTCCGATATTGCAAATGGTATTTCAGAAGAGTTCAATTTTTGGTTAGGTGATGCGTTTGCATCAGGTGGTAGTATTGGTTACGACCATAAAAAAATGGGCATTACTGCAAAAGGAGCATGGGAGTCTGTTAAGCGTCATTTCAGAGAAATGGGTAAAGATTGTCAGACCACTGACTTTACTTGTGTTGCAATAGGCGACATGGCGGGTGATGTATTTGGTAATGGTATGTTGTTATCTACTCATACAAAATTAGTTTGTGCTTTTAACCACTTACATATCTTTTTTGACCCTAGTCCAAACATTGAAACAACATACAAAGAAAGGAAACGGTTATTTGATAATCCTTCGTTAAGTTGGGACGACTATGACAGAAAACTTATTTCTAAAGGAGGGGATATTTTCAGTCGTTCAGCTAAATCAATTAAGCTGACCACAGAAATAAAAAAGTGGCTGGGCACTAAGCAACAAAGTATGACACCCAATGAATTTATTCATAATGTATTAAAAATGCCAGTTGATTTAATTTGGAATGGCGGTATTGGTACCTACGTTAAAAGTACTAATGAGAGCCACGCGCAAGTAGGTGACCGTGCTAATGACGATGTACGAATTAATGGTAGTCAATTACAAGCCAAAATAATGGGTGAAGGTGGTAATTTAGGAGCTACTCAGCTTGGAAGAATAGAGTTTGCAAAAAATGGGGGTAAAATAAACACTGATTTCATTGATAATGTGGGTGGTGTAGATTGTTCAGACAATGAAGTCAATATCAAAATTCTGCTTAACTCTTTAGTTAACGCAGGCGATTTAACCATCAAACAGCGTAATAATATTTTATATGAGATGACCGATGAAGTAGGTGAATTAGTTATCCAAGACTGTTATCGCCAAACAGAGTCGATATCTATATCTGCATTAGGGGGAGTAGGCCAACTTAGAGAACAATTACGTTTCATTCAGGGTTTGCAGCGAGAAGGGTACTTAAACAGGGCACTGGAGTTTATTCCTACTGATGATGAGATTTCTGAGAGGTTGGCAAAGTCCTCGGGCTTAACACGACCAGAATTATCAGTGTTGATTGCTTATGGAAAAATGGTGATGAAGGAAAAGTTTAATATTTCATCTATTACTGACAATCCCTACCATGGAAAGTTATTAATTGGAGCTTTTCCTAAAAAATTGCAAGAAAATTTTTCTTCCCAGATGCAGCAACACCCGCTTAGAAGTGAGATCATCGCCACAAAATTGACTAATAATATTATTAATGACATGGGTATGAACTATGTCTTTAGAATACAAGAGGAAACAGGAGCTGGTGTTGACGAAATAGCGACTGCCTATTCTGTAGTAAAAGGCATTTTTGGAATGCAAAGCTTATGGAAGGAGGTTGAAGACTTAGATAATAAAGTATCTTCTGACGTTCAATTACGCATGCTTGACAGTATGCGAAGAACATTGCGACGTGCATCTCGCTGGTATCTCCGACACGGAAGTAAAACCCTGAGCATTCAAGATTCGATTGATAGTTACCGTTCTACTTTTGATGATTTGTTTGTCAATATCCAAGATTATTTGGTAGGAAGTGAATATCAACAACTTGAAAGTGCTTGTCTTGACCTGACAAATGCCGGCGTACCAGACTCAATAGCTTACAAAGTCTCGTCTCTTAGCAATATGTTCCCTTGTATGGACTTAGCTCAAGTTGCAGAAACTGACAAACAAGATATAAAATTGGTATCTAATTTGTACTTCAAGTTAGGTTCAAAACTAGAGCTACATTGGTTTTTGGAACAAATAGATAATCAGGTAGTGAGTAATCATTGGCAAGCATTGGCACGAGCTTCATATCGCGAAGAGCTTGACTGGCAACAAAGATCGATTACATCAGTATTGTTGGCTTCCGATCCAAAGAATAAGGATGCAGAATCAATTCTAAATAACTGGATGCATAATAATCAAATTTTACTCGATCGCTGGTATCATATGATGTCTGAATTTAAAACCAGTAGTACTCATGAGTTTGCTAAGTTTTCAGTTGCTCTTAGGGAATTAATGCTGCTGAGTATTAACGCCAACAATTGACCATAGGGCTTATTTATTTAAGCCTTATGTAGTTAACAACGCCCTGGCATTCGTTTACACGTAGCAGGGCTTTTTTATGATTAAAGAGAAATTATGTATTCTATCATCCAAAAATTATTGTTCACCCAAGATGCCGAATGGAGTCATGACTTCACAATTAATTGGCTGGAACGTACTCAGAACAATCTATTAAATTATGCATACAAACAAAAGTTAGCTAACAAACCGGTGCACGCATTTGGGTTAACCTTTAAAAATCCTGTTGGGTTGGCTGCAGGTTTAGATAAAAATGGAGAGTGCATTGATGCTTTTGCCGCTATGGGTTTTGGTTTCATCGAAATTGGAACAGTCACACCTAAACCACAACCAGGAAACGACAAACCTAGAATGTATCGTTTACCTCAAGGTCAGGCCATTATTAACCGTATGGGATTCAATAATAAGGGAGTTGATAATCTAATAAAAAATGTCAAAAAGGCAAAATACAAAGGTATTTTAGGTATCAACATTGGTAAGAATAAAGACACACCGGAAGGATCTGCGTTAAATGACTACTTAACCTGTCTTCGTAAAGTATATAACTATGCGAGTTATGTCACCGTCAATATTTCTTCTCCTAATACGCCAGGATTAAGGAATCTACAACATGGTGAAGCCTTAGATGAGCTATTAATTGGTCTTAAGAATGAACAAAAGTTATTACAGGTACAGTACGCCAAGTATGTACCAATCTTAGTTAAGATCGCACCTGATCTAACAGAAGAAGAAATTGTCAACATGTCTAATTCCTTGATCAATGCTAAAATAGACGGTGTTATCGCAACCAACACAACTTTAGACAGAACAGAAGTGTTAGGGCAACAATACGCAGACGAAATGGGTGGCCTAAGTGGCGCTGTGTTAACGGCTAAAAGTCAGGCTGTCACTAAGAAGCTCGCTGAAGTTATTGGGGGTAGAATAGCAGTCATAGGCGTGGGGGGGATCAACTCTGCAAAATCTGCAAAGGATAGGCTTGATACAGGAGCAAGTTTAATTCAATTGTATACCGCATTAATCTATAAAGGGCCAAAAGTAATTAAAGAGATCGTTAACTCTTTATAATTATCCTATGTGGTTCTGGTTGTTTATGCTAATTTAAAGGATTATAAATTACCCAAAGGTTAAAAACGTATGTTATTTTTTTAGCCTTTATTAATTAAGGAGATCATTCAGTTTTATGCTTTATCCCATGTCAGATTGGTACTGGTTTTCTGAGAATAGTCAACTTATGTTGTCTATGGGAGAAAAATGGCAGTGTACAACAGCATATGGGCAACAACAAATTGTAGACTTACCAAAGTCACATCAGTTGTTCAATATATCTGATACAGAATATTATCAAACTTTAGCTGATCAATTACTTGCTTGTGGTGGGAAATTTTCAGATGCACAACTAACACACATATTAATAAATGCGACGGCAGCAGCAATGTTTCACAAGCCTTTGTCACCAAAAAGTTGGTTTTTAGATGAGATTGAGTCTTTTGGTTTTCATTACAGGCTAGCAAGAGTCGTTAATAAATTTAATTCTGGTGTTGTATTGATTGTGATTGACGAACATTCACTGGCTACCTGTATGCTGATATCGTCGAAACTTCAACTTACCGAAAAAAAATTTTTAAGGCAGTTTGATTTAATAAAGTTAGCAAAAACTCGTCTTAAACCTTTATTGTTTGAAACTTGCTCCCAGCTTACCGCGTAACTTTTGCTCGAAACTTTTTACAACAAATTAATCTATTTGAATAGTTCACTGTTTTTTAAATATCGATTAAACATGCGCTTAGTCGACATTTACCGTATGATTATGCCCGTTTTAATTTATGAGTATCTTGAGCCGCACTATGAGCCAAACCACGTTCGAATTTTTAATCACTACGTCTAAGGGCTTAGACGGACTGCTATTAGACGAAATAGCAGAGATATGCCCAGACGTAGCACTAAAATCAAAACCCGGACAAGTTTTATTTAGTGGCGAACTCGCTGACGCTTATAAAGTCTGTATCTGGTCTCGCTTAGCAAATCGAGTATTAGTTAAACTTGCAGAGGGTGAGGTTAATACTGCAGACGATGTATACAAAGTCACTGACCAAGCAAATTGGCCAACGCATTTTGGTGTAGACGATACCTTTATGGTTGACTTTACGGGTACTAACCAAAGCATCAATAATACCCAGTTTGGTGGCTTGAGAGTGAAAGATGCCATAGTGGATCAATTTTCGACTTTTTTCGATGTCCGTCCTTCTGTTAGTAAAGTATCTCCAAACATTAGAATTCAAGCCCGTATGTGGCGGAGTATTTTGGGTGTTTATATTGACTTAACAGGTCAAAGCTTACACCAAAGACACTATCGGTCTAAAACTGGTATAGCGCCAGTGAAAGAACATTTAGCCTGTGCCATGCTTATTAGAAGTGGATGGCCAAAGAATATGCAATTACCATTGATAGATCCTATGTGCGGCTCTGGCACTATTGCAATAGAAGCAGCGATGATGGCTACCAATATAGCACCAGGACTGAAACGAGAGTCGTGGGGATTTGATGCATGGAAACAACATGATAAGTCCAGCTGGGATAATTTAATACAAGATGCTGAACAGGCCAAACAGACGCATAACGGTGTTATTTGGGCAAATGATATTGAAAGTTCGATAATTTCGGTTGCCAGAGAAAACGCTGGATCAGCAGGTGTTGCAGACCTAATCAAATTTACTCAACAAGATGCGTGTACCTTACCATCAGCAGATTTGCCTAGCGGTTACATTGTCAGTAATCCTCCTTACGGTGAAAGGTTGAGCGAAACTACTCATCTTATTCCTATTTTCCAGAAATGGGGCAGTTGGTTAAAGCAAGAATTTAAGACTTGGCATTTGTCGTTATTAACGTCTGATCGTGACTTGTTGCGTCAGATGAAATTAGCGGCAAAAAAAGAATACAAATTGATGAACGGTAAATTAGAATGCTTATTAGTTAATTATGAACTAGACGAAAAAAACTGCCAAGTGCGTGAAAATAAAACGGTTAATAATGACTTTTCTAATCGTTTAGGTAAAAACTTGGTAAAAACCAATAAATGGTTAAAAAACCAAAATACCAATTGTTATCGTATTTATGATGCTGATCTGCCTGAATACAATGTGGCAGTAGACAGATATGCTGATTATTTAGTAGTCCAAGAGTACTCAGCTCCTAAAGATGTACCTGAACAAAAAGCTAAAAGACGAGTGCAAGAAGTAATGTTTTCTCTACCTCAAGCCACAGGTATTGATCCAAATAAAATTGTGCTTAAAGTCAGAGAGCAACAAAAGGGCAAAAACCAATATCAAAAAGTATCGCAACGTAAGGAAACTATCGAAGTATTCGAAAACGGTGCAAAGTTCCAGGTTAATCTATATGACTACTTAGACACAGGGTTGTTTTTAGATCATCGAGTGACACGTCAATTATTTCAGCAAAAATCCAAGTCCAAAGATGTGCTGAATTTATTTGCTTACACAGGCAGTTTTTCTGTTCATGCCGCTCTAGGTGGTGCAAAATCTGTTACTACAGTCGATATGTCTAATACCTATATCGATTGGGCAAAAGAAAATTTTAAAATTAATAAGTTAACTGGCGCTTATGAGTTTATTCAAGCCGATTGCTTGACTTGGCTTAACCGCCACAATGGTAAATACGATTTAATGTTTATTGATCCTCCGTCTTTTTCTAATTCCAAACGAATGGAAGGGACATGGGATGTTCAAAGAGACCATATAGCATTGATTACAGATGCGTTAACTTGCCTTAATACTGGAGGCGAAATTTTATTTTCGAACAACTTACGACAATTTAAGTTAGACGAAATCGCACTTGTTGAGTTAGGACTGAGTATTGAAGATATTTCAATGAAAACACTGCCTGAAGATTTTCAGCGTAATCCTAAAATCCATCATTGTTGGTCATTAGTTAAAAAGTAGTCTGTGGTAAATTGTATGAGTATGAGTTTAATTTTATATACAGGTCAAGGTTGTAGCCTTTGCGAACAAGCTGAGATTTTACTTAAAAAAGTAGACAAAAGCGCCGCTTCCACACTTAAAAAAGTGGATGTACGTGCTAGCTCAGATTTGTACCATTTATATGGTGCCCGGATCCCGGTTTTATATCGCGAAGATACACATGGTGAATTACCTTGGCCATTCGATTTTTTTCAATTAGGTGAGTTTTTACGTTGAGTTTATTGCAGTTAAAAAATGCCAGTATCATTCTTGGTCATCCCCCTTTATTAAACGGTATCGAACTAGTTATTCATCCCGGTGAAAGATTATGCTTAGTCGGTCGCAATGGTTGTGGTAAGTCTACTCTGCTTAAAGTTATTGAAGCAGATATCAAACTAGATGACGGTCAACGTTTGGTAAACAAAGAAGTGAAAATTTCACGTTTGCCACAAGACCCACCTGCAAGTGTGCAATGCAGTTTATTTGACTATGTGGCAGAAGGTTTGGCAGAAGTAGGGGAGTATCTAAAAGGATATTTTCACCAAGCCGATCTAATAGCTGAAGATCCCTCTGATGCCAATATGGCAAAATTAGAGTTTTTTCAACAACAACTTGATCACCATAATGGCTGGCAATTAGAACAACGTATTCAGCAAGTATTAACTAAACTTCAGCTTGATCCAAATCAACAACTGAGTAATTTATCTGGTGGTTGGAGAAGAAAAGCTGCGTTAGCCAAAGCTATGGCAAGTGAGCCAGATATTCTTTTATTAGATGAGCCTACCAACCACCTTGACATTGAAATGATTAAGTGGCTTGAAGATGCCATCCTCGGTTATGCTGGTGCCGTAGTGTTTGTTAGCCATGACAGAGCGTTTATTCGAAAAGTAGCCAGTCGTATAATTGACTTAGATCGCGGAAATCTAGTTAGCTACCCTGGTAACTATCAGGCATACCTTGATCAAAAATCCCATGATTTAGAAGTGGAAGAAACTCAGAATGCACTGTTTGATAAGAAACTCAGTATAGAAGAAACATGGATTAGACAGGGAGTTAAAGCCCGTCGCACTAGAAACGAAGGTCGTGTCCGTGCCCTAAAAGCGCTAAGAACGGAACGTTCACAAAGGGCTAACAAATTAGGTACGGCTAAGGTGAGTGTTAGTGAGTCTAAGAGTTCCGGAAAAATTGTTTTTGAAACTGAAAACCTGCATTACACCATCGCTGATAAGCTGATTGTGGGATCACTGACTACCACTATTCAAAGAGGTGAAAAATTGGCGTTGGTTGGGCCAAATGGCTGTGGTAAAAGTACCTTAATTAGGCTCTTATTAGGCCAATTATCTCCAACATCCGGTGTAGTAAAATCAGGTACAAAGCTTGAAGTGGCATATTTTGATCAACATAGAGACCAGTTAGACGGTGAACTTAAAGTCATTGACGCTATTGCTGATGGAAGACGCGAAGTAACAATTAATGGTAAAACAAAACATGTCATGAGTTATTTACAAGACTACTTGTTTACACCAGAAAGAGTCAATTCTCCTGTAAAGTCATTATCAGGGGGTGAAAAAAATCGTTTGCTGTTAGCAAAACTGATGTTAAAACCCAGTAATATGCTTATTCTGGATGAGCCAACAAATGACCTTGACGTAGAAACGTTAGAATTGCTGGAAGATACGATATGTAATTACCCTGGTACGGTTATCTTGGTTAGCCATGATAGGGAATTTGTTGATAATGTAGTGACATCGAGTTATTTTTTCGAAGGCAAAGGTAAGGTGAGAGAGTTTGTAGGTGGTTGTTCCGATATAAACGACTGGTACTCTCAGCAGTTGACACAAAAAATACCACCCGCTGCAACTAAATCAAAAACTCAGAGTCCTAAAAGCAGTTTCCCAGAAGTAAAGGGTAAAAAGTTGTCTTTTAAGTTGCAACTTGAATTAGAGTCGTTACCTTTGAAAATTGAAACGCTTGAAACTCAAGTCGAAAGTTTACAAAAATTAGTCAATGCACCTAACTTTTTTACACAAGAAGCGTCAAAATCAGACCCCATACTTGCAGATTTAGCTGACTCAGAAAAAATGCTAAAACAAACGTACTTAAGATGGGACGAAATTGAAGGTATGTTCTAATAGTAGATAACTAAAAGTAGACATTACAAATCAATAAATTAGTAGTAAGTAGGATTAATTATACATGACTAAAACAAGGCTTTACGCCGCATTAACTTTAGCTCTTTTCGTAGTACCTGTCAGCCATGCTGCTAAGTACAGAGTAGTTGAATTACCTGTTATAGCAGAAGGAAAAAGTAGTTTTCCTAGTGCAATTAACGAAGAAAGCAAAATCACAGTAAATGTGAGTTCTGCATACAATATTCCTATTGATTTAGACTTATTAGATTTCGAATCAGAAACATTAATTAATAGTTTAACTGACATTGAGTCAGCTAAAAATGGAGACTTTAATAATGTTGATTATGAGATACTCCTAGCACTAATAAGGGCCGGTGACGGATTACAAAACGCACAACAAATTGCAAATAGCATTAGCTTTACAACATCAGATATTAAAGCAAACTTCATACCTGGTTTTGACCAACGTTCTACTCCTAACAATGAATTTTCTATTGGCACAAATGTTATTGTCAGAGATATTAACAATCTTGGTTTTGTTGTAGGTAGCGGAGAAGGTTTTTACAAAAAAGTTAATTATACGTTTGAAAGTGGTGAGGACGGAGCTTTTGTTGTGCATGAATTCGGCACACGAGGATTTGTTAGTCTCGGTGAAGATACCGTTGTTAGTTTACCTGCACCTGTAATAACAGCAGGCGGCTTTAGTGATGCCTATGGGATCAATGAGAGCAACCAAGTGGTTGGCTATGGCACTACTTTATTTTTATCAGATTCGTTAGAAACAGCCATGACAGAATGTGAAGATGATGAATTAAGAGATGATGTTCCATTTGAATCTTGCGTCAGCAGCGTTGTTAGCTCATTCTCTGGCTCTGTCACTACTTTCTCACAACTCCGGGGTCTAATTTGGCAGTTAGATGGCCTGGGGAATTTGTTAGACACCAAAGTATTGGGTTTACTTTTTGAACCTGAGGCAGATGACACTGCTAATTATAGTAGTCAAGCAATAGCTATTAACGACAACGGTATTGCTGTTGGAACTTCAAACGGTCAATACACTGAAAATGAAGTCACTGTGACTCGAAATTTTGGTGTGATATTTGACGGAGATGTGGTTATTAATCTCACTCCTGATCCAGATAGCACTGTAGCTCGGTCTTCAAACACTATTAGTTCAGCTGCAGACATCAATAACAGCAATTTAGTTGTGGGTTATCAGGTTAAATCAGTCAATGGTTCAAATAGAACAAAGTTTTTTGTTCACGATATGAACTTAGACGAGACTATATTCCCTGCTGACTTTTTCTTAGGCTCTTCAAGCGTTGCTTTAGATATTAATAACAATGGTTTAGTTGTCGGTTACGGAGACATCGATGCTTCCTTAACCGGACGTCGAACTGAAGGTTTTTTATATGACCATGAGGCGAAACAGTTTTATGGTGCTCAAGACCTAATCAGTTGTGATTCACCATATACGATAGTGCAAGCCAACAGTATTAATGATAAAGATGAAATAGCTGCGACAGCTTTATACAAAGGCCCAGCAAGGGATTCAATGGGTGATATTATATTAGACTCTACGGGTAGTGAAATTATTGTTGATTTAGTCGTTGCTGTAAAATTAGAGCCAATTACAGGGGGTCTAGACGAAACATGTGATACACCATCTGACGGAGTTAACAGAGATAGGCAAGGAGCAAGTGTCACTTGGATCCTCGGATTTGGACTCATTCTATTAGGGTGGAGACGCTTTAGAAGTCAGTTTTAAATTTTATAATTTATAATTTTTTTAACCCACCATAAGGTGGGTTTTTTGTGTGTATTGTAAATACAATAATACGATGACAAAAAGTCTAAAATAAGGACATATATATAAATCCAGTTTATCGATAAAAAGCATATTTACTATTTAACTTAATCCTATCTTTACCTAATTTCTGCTGTGGAGTACCCATTGGTCACAGGTAATTAATTATTCAAAAGAGAAAATCTTATTGAAGTAAGAAGAGGGACAAATATTCAAAAGTACATTCTAAAAGTTATCAAGCGGCATTACAGAATGCTTTAGAGAGCATTGCACATCTTATTCAATGAATTTAGGCCTATGGTGTTAGGGGATGGTAGGAAACCTTCAGGAATAGCAGTGTAGGTCCTTCTAGTTGATAAAAACAAGCCTCTTATGGGGCTTGTTTTTTTGCAAATGTAATATTAATTAAAAGCTGCTGGTATCTTGAAACAAACCTACTTTTAAATCTTTGGCTTCATAAATCACTCTACCGTCAACTTCAACTGTACCGTCACCTAAACCCATAAATAATTTACGTTTGATTACACGTTTTAAATCGATTCGATAAGTGACTTTTTTAGCAGTAGGTAACACTTGCCCCTTAAATTTAACTTCACCCACACCGAGTGCTCTTCCTTTACCTGGTCCACCGGACCAACCTAAGAAAAAGCCCACTAATTGCCACATAGCATCCAAACCTAGGCAACCAGGCATCACAGGATCACCTGGAAAATGACAGGCAAAGAACCAAAGGTCTGGTGTGATATCAAGCTCTGCCACTATATAACCTTTGTCATGGGTACCACCGGTCTCATGAATTTCTACAATTCGATCCATCATCAACATATTGGGCGCCGGAAGTTGGCTATTTCCTGGGCCGAATAACTCACCTGTACTACAAGATAAAAGTTCTTCTTTTGTGAAACTGTTTTGTTGTTCTGTCATTCTATATAATGCCTAAATAAACTGAGGTAGGTAATTTAGCGAACAGTTGTAAGCTAAACAACTCTGAACAGTGATATATTTTAACTTTTGACTAATTTAATACCTAACAAGCGATTATTAGAACAATATGAGCATAATTAAACGCAGTGCTAACGCTGAAAAACAAAAACGTTTTCGAGATAAACAAAAAGATAAGGGTAAAAAACAAGTAAGGGGATATGTTACTCCTCAGGCTATGGTTTGTTACGAAGAGTTATCTGATAAAACAAAATGGACAGACAGTGAAATGTTATCAAATGCGTTACGCATAACCTATGCCGCTTATAAATGTGGTCAGATAAAGCTCTTAAATGAATGGCTTAAGGATCATGATAAATAATATGAGTCACGCTTTAAGTTATGCTACTAGTAGAAATTATGAGATTGATGTACTAAGAGGTTTAGCCATTGTATTTATGGTTATTTTTCATTTTAGTTATGACTTAACTATATTTGGTTGGGCGGACTTTAATACAGCCAAAGATATTGAATGGAGAATATTTAGAACGTTTATTGTAAGCATTTTTCTGGTAGCCGTGGGGATGAGTAGTTATTTGGCATATCACAAATCGTTCAATAAAAAGAAACTCACTAAAGCTGTAGGTAAACTATTCGCCGTTTCTCTATTTATCACTCTGGGGAGCTTTTTAATGCACCCTGGTGCATGGGTGTACTTTGGTATTATTCATTTTATTACCGTAGCATTGCCTATATCTGTGTTATTTGTTCGCGCACCTTACATTGCTTTAATGGTTGGTACAGGATGCATAGTTGGCTATTGGATGGGCATTTTAAACTTATATCCTATTTGGGAATGGTGTGTTTTGCATCTAGGTATACCTAAACTAACAGTCGACTTAGTCAGTTTTTTCCCTTGGATTGGTGTCGTATTAATTGGTGTGTTTATGATGTACAAAGAGCTTTTTTATATCAAATTCAAGTCTAATACTTTTTCAAATAAGTTGAGTTTCTTAGGTCAACATTCGTTGATTATTTATTTAATACATCAACCCATTTTATATGGCTTATTTGGTCTAGCGGATATGTTTTTACTGCGTTAATAATTGACGTAATAAAAACACAGTAGACGAACGGGTAAAAACCAAATTGTCTACAAAACTCAATACTCACCAATGAAAATTTAACTTATCAATGGTTTTGATTTAATTATAATAATCAGATTAATCGCTGCAACACCGACCATATTATGTGCATCTGTTACACTATGAAGGATACAAGGATCAATTTTTGTTAAAATACGCCACATTCGCCAGCTAAAATGTTTTATTTCAAAAAGCACACTATAAAGCTGCATTAATTAAAATTACGTTGGTTTAAAATAAATTTATGTATAGGATTAGTCTAGGTTTTTACTGCTTATAGTTACACCTAAAAATTAGCCATTGTGATATCAGCTGATATTCTTGGAGTCAATTTATATTAACGGTGAATAGCAATCCGCACAAAGCTTATCTAACAACAACCGCAACTACTGTAATATAAAGTTAATGTTACTTTATGATATTTTGTTAATTTCTACCAAGTTCTTCATGGGAAGTTACCCAGTCTAAAGATGATATGGCGGATGCCAAAGATATTTCACCTGCAAGAGCAACAGAAGCGACTATTTCAGCAAACTTAAATGCGTTATTTGGGCCGCTGCAATGTAACATTTCAAGACATTCCTTTTGTGTGCCAAGTCCAGTACCACCTCCACAGGTGGCGATAATTAATGAGGGTAAAGTTAATGAAATATACAGGTCTCCATCGTCTGTTATTTCAGAATAAAAAATGCCTGCAGAGGATTCGGAAACGTTGGCCACATCTTGACCTGTTGCAATGAACATTGCGGTAATCCCGTTTGCAGAATGTAACCCTGTATTTTGGACACCTGCTAAAAATGAACCAATAGAAGCTACACGCTGATGCTTTTCGATTTGTTTTGGTTCTACTCGCATCACTTCAATCAAATCATCTCGCTTAATAGTGACTTCGGCTGTGACCCTTTTACCTCGAGTATTCAATATATTGATAGCCGAAGCTTTTTTATCTGTTGCCATATTCGACTCGAGGAAGAAATTTTTGATATCTGTGTTATTTTTATTACCATAGTGTTCAAGTATCCAACCACAGGCAACATAAGTTGCCCGTCCAACCATATTCTGTCCCGCTGCATCACCTGTGGTGAAATTAAACCTCAGAAACGCAAATTTGTTAGATTTGTAATGCTCAATATTACGTAGTTTTAAAAAGGGGTCTGTTGCCTCTGCCTGACATCGTATTCCATCAATATTATCTGCCACCCAACTAACAAAGTCTCTGGCTTTTCTTGCATCATCAAATACAAAAACAGGTGCGCGTTGCATTGCATCGTCAACCACTGTTGCCTTTACACCTCCTGCTTTATTCAGAAGCTTCATACCACGATTATAAGAAGCCACCAACGTACCTTCAGTTGTAGCCATAGGAATGAGGAATTCTCCAGTAGCGTGCTCACCATTAACCTTTATAGGTCCTGCTATTCCAACAGGCACTTGTGCAACACCACAAAAATGTTCAATATTCCCACGAAAAGAGGCTAGATCTACATCAATGTTAAATAACTTTGTAGGGGTTACTCCTGTTATTTCTGATACATAATTTTGTCGTGCTTGTACCATATTTGGGTGTAAGTCATTTTCTATGCTGCGAGGAATGTCATGTAAAGCTGGAGTAGAAAGTGATAATTTATCTTCCAAAGTTAAGTCAATATCTCCAAACGGTTGGGTGGAAAGGGTAATGTTAATATTAAATTTTTTGGGTTCGGGTACATAAATGTCTTCGACAAATATATTTAAGATTGCGCCAAGTGGAAACTCGACACCTTTATTTTCTTTAAGGGTCTGTAAACTTATTTTCTGCTCTGAATTCAGCGCAACCATCACTTTGTGGTTATCGACTCTTCGATGATTAATAGACAGATGTAATATTTGATTAAAGTGTGCGCTTTTAATCCGGTTTTTTAATGAAAAGCTCAAACCACTTTGAGTCTTTTTCAAACTTCCAAGTGTGTATAGTTGTCTCAACATTGAGTTTGGGATAAACATAATAAATCTCTATTAGGCAAGAATTAACATATCTATTCACGTAACCTGTCAACGTATATTGATGAATATCAAACAAATCATTTAATATAGTTTTTTATTAAGTAGGGCTTCGTAGCCTGCAATGAGATCGAATAACTCCTCATCAATACTTGTTTGACGTTGATGTCTATAATTTTGGTTTAGTTGGTCTAATAATTCTTCAATGTTTTTTTCAGCACGAAGCATGGTCTCTAATCGGCAAGCATTTTCACTAGCCAAAGACTCTGCACAGGCTTTATAAATAGATACAAATAGATATTCTCTAATCAATGCTTTAAATGTGATTTCTTTATTATTTAGAAGTTCGGGTAAACTTCCAGATGGCCATTGAGTCATCACTAATTCATCTTTCCAGTTTTGATCAAAGGGCAACAGCTTATGATACGTAGCTACATAAGCAGACTTAGATGTTGGTCTATTGTGAAAAACAAGTAAATGGCTAATACCTTTTTGTTCTCGCTGGCGTTCAATTTCTAAAATGAGTTCACCTACGAGTTCCGAGACTGTGTCTAGACTTACAGGAAGACGATAACTTCTGCCTATGTGCATATTTGATTTTGATAATAAGGGTTGTATGCGTTCACCAATAGCCCAGAGATACTTTTCGCCACGATAGGTTTGCACCTTCTCAATTAAAAAATCAGCTAACAGATTGTTAAAATGACCCACAAGCCCTTGATCAGAACCAAATGCAATAATTCCAATATTTTCATGATTGTCATTCACCTTATAAAGGGGGGCAGACTCTAATAAGTTTGCTTTATGAAAGCACACGTTTAGACCTAATTTAACTGTTTGATGATAGTCAGAAAGGGAATTTACGGCGTTTTCATATTGAGTGATATTAACCGCTGCCATAGCTTTCATAGTTCGTACTACTGACTGTAAATCGCAAGCACTGTTTATTTTGTATTGCAGATTGGCCAGAGAGTGACTCATGTTTTATTTGCATCATCATATGGTTTTTTAAATGCTTGTTGAGTAGAGGATGCTATTCTCTCGATATGCTGATCCTTATCTGGCAACGTGTTGCTAAAAGGTGCTAATACTTCTCTAGCCATATTAATTATTAACAGGCTGTCTTTATCAGTAATATTTTGGGCATCCTCGAGCTGTATTATTAATGATCTAGGTAGGCTTCTTGCTGCCTTAATTAGGTTTGCCTGCGCTTTTGACATGTCACTTAGAGGCACGGCATCAAATAACTGTTGACCCAGTATTAATAATAAAATTATTTGATCAGCTACACAAACAGGGGATGATTCAGATTGACCCAAATAAGATCGAATATGCTGTCCATGGTTGATTATATTTAGAGTGTTGTTTTCTAGTCTTGCGCCAAATCTTGCAAAGTTTTCAAGCTCTTCAAACTGTGCATAAGCAAGCTTTAAGTCACTTGCCACTTTTCTATATGCGGCTTTCTGTGCTTTACCACCGACCCGTGATACTGATTTTCCAACATCTACAGCTGGCAGAACACCTAAATGGTATAACATTGGCGATAAATAAATTTGTCCATCTGTGATCGAGATTAAGTTAGTTGGAATGTACGCTGATATATTCTGTCCTTCCGTCTCAATAATGGGCAATGCCGTCAGAGACCCCCCTCCATTTTTTGAGTTTAAATGGGTAGAACGTTCTAGTAATCTTGAATGAAGGTAAAATATATCGCCAGGAAAAGCCTCTCTACCTGGCGGCCGTCGAAGCAACAACGACAACTCACGATAAGATCGCGCATGTTGAGTCAAATCGTCATATACGATCAACACATCCTCGCCAGCCTCCATAAAATGTTCAGCAATGCTTGTAGCAGCGTAAGGGGCAATATAATCAAGTCCAGGCGTGTCATTACCTTCAGTAACAACAACAACCGTATAATCTAACCCATGATTATTTTCTAAAACGGCTAGAGTTTTTGCAACTGAAGCCGCTTTTTGGCCAATTGCGCAATAAATACAAATGACATTCTTTCCTTTTTGATTCAAGATTGTATCTATAGCAACAGCCGTTTTACCTGTTTGTCTGTCTCCCAGTATTAATTCACGTTGACCACGCCCTATAGGTAAAAGCGCATCAATAACTTTAATGCCAGTTTGCAATGGTTGCGTTACAGGGGAACGCCTTATAATCGAAGGAGCAGGGCGTTCTATGGGTAACCTTAGTGTTGATGCTGGGGTCTGATTACCATCAAGCGGTCGTCCTAGTGGGTCAATGACACGCCCAAGCAATTCAGTGCCCACAGCAACGTCCATAACTCGGCCTGTGCGTTTAACATCATCACCTACATTCAAGCGCCATGCATCGCCAAGTAGCACTACACCGATTTCATCTTCATCTATATTGAATGCAATACCGTATATGTCGTTACCAAGAAATAAGAGTTCATCGAAGCCAACATTTGGTAATCCGCTAACCAGTGCGATGCCCGTGGAGACGCTGGTTATTGTGCCAATTTCTTGAGTTTTTAACTCTTTTTCAACTTTTAAGCGACCTTGTTTCAATGATCTGTACAGGGATTTCAAAGTTGACTCTAGAGTACTTGAGCGTATAGATGTCATTGTGAAACTTTAGTGTGATATTTAATGTTCAATTTTTTAGTTTTGTTATTTATTATTTCACGCTGTTCATCTAACAGTTGTTTGATATGAGTTTGCAGTACATTAAGGTAATCTTCACTGCTCCACGCAATTTTCCATCCATTTGAACGTAGTTCGATACCACTAATAAGCTCAGGTTTTACTTCATATTTTAGTGGGTAATGTCTATTTATATTGGGTGGGATTACTTTTTTTAATATTGCGTTTATTTTTTCTGTTTTTGCTAATGTTAGTTCAAAAGTGCTGTATAAAAAAAGTCCAGAGCTGCCAGATAAGATGGTCTTATTCAGATTGTTTATTTCGTCAGGGGTTATATTCTGTAAATGCTTACAAAAGCACTCAAACATCTGTTGTTCTAGCTTAACATCAGCCAGATCTGTAAGCACTTTACGCGTTATTTCATATATCTCTTGTAGCGATTTAAATACGATATCGTCCTGGTAACATCGAAGCTCTTGTTCTAAAACTAGAAGACGGTTCTTACTTATCTCATCTGCCTTTTTATGAGCTTTAAGGATTATTTGTTCACTTTGCTCAATAGCTATCATCTTAGATTTTTTTAATAATTCGTCGCGTTTTGCATCGATTTCAACATTCTTTTGGTCGAATAGCTTTCTTTGTATCTCTGCATCTGACTTTATGGTGTTTGCGTCGCTTAATATTTTTGCAACCTGACTTTCTCTGGCATCAATAGCTTTTAAAATAGGTCCGTAAAGATAGCGTTTCAATAACCAAACCAATAACAAAAAATTGATCGTTTGTGCACTAACCGTAAACCAATCTATTTGCATTTTTAGCTACCACTTTGAGAGATAACATGGTTCCAAAATGGATTGCTAAATAACAAGATCATGGTCACAACAAAACAATAAATAGCTGTAGATTCAATCATGGCCAAACCCACAAACAATGTACGTGTTATGGTCGCTGAGGCATCAGGTTGTTGAGCCAATGCCATTAAAGCACTTGCAACAGCTCTGCCTTCAGCAAATGCTGGGCCAATGGCTCCAAAACCGATGGTGATCCCTGACGTAATAATTGATGTGATAGCAATCAGAGTAAGACTGTCCATATTTATTTCTCCACAGGTTGTTCAATTAATGGGGGATGTGTCTGAGTTTTGTTAACACTCGTTGCGGCGGCAATATAAACACTTGCTAGAATAAAAAATATGTATGCTTGCACCAACCCAGTTAACAAACCTAGCGCTGTCATAACAACAGGAAAAGCAAATGGTGCTATGATCAACATGATCCCAATGATCATGGAGCCACTCATAATATTGCCAAACAGTCTTACCGCTAGCGCAAAGGTACGAGAAATTTCGCCGATAATGTTAAACGGCAACATAATAAAGGTAGGTTTGGTGTATGACGCAAGGTAATCTTTTAATCCTCTTTGTTTAATCCCATAGTAAGGCACAGTAACAAACACGCACAGGGCTAAGGATAATGTGGTTGAAAGCGAACCAGTTGGTGGTTCATAACCAGGAAAAATGGTAAACAGATTAGCCAGAGCAATGTATAAAAATAATGTACCTAGGAATCCTATATACTCTCTTGGACGGCATAAGCCTACACTAGAGATTTGTTTTTCAATGGCCAATACGATTATCTCAAGGGCATGCTGCCAGCGAATGCGTTTCTTTTTTTTTGCTAATAAATATGTTGACAGTTTTGTACCCATAAAAAACACCAGCATTAAACACCAAGTAAACAAAATTGTTGCATTGAGTTTGAAAAAACCATATTGCCAATACACAATTTCATCCGGACTAAGATGCATCTTTCTCTCTCGCTTTATTTGACAAAGAATGACAGGTTAGCTCTATCAATAACCTGGTTGCAGGCCGAGCAAGAATGAAACCCACAAGACTAATAACTAATGTGTGCCAGTTACCGTCAGCAATAAAATAGAAGCCAACTAAACACAAGCTGATCCTGATGAAAAAACTTCCTACAAACCACAAAACCGGTTGTTCCGATGTCAGTCCCTTGAAAACAACCCACCACAAACTAAAGAAAAAAATGCTACCTAGTGCAAATCCAAATGTTATGGCGATACACAACCCCATCGGTGAATAAGGTATTCCTGATAAAGCATTAATCATTGGTCTCCTCTCTTTTTTTTTCATTATCCTCATGCATAGCTTTGTCCTCCTTATTGAGCCAACTCCATGCAGTGAAACAACCTATTGTTAGACCAGCAACAATCAATGCCAATGTCCAAGAATGTTCAGTTTTATAATGTTTATCCAACCATATGCCGAGTGCAACTCCCATTATTGTGGGTAACGCAACTGACCACCCAATGAGTCCCATCATTCCCAATCCAAACCAAGCACTTGTTCCGGGGTTTCTTTGCGCTTTAAGTTTTCGCTTTACTTTACTGTCAATTTTTTCAGATAAAGTTAAGTCTGATTTTTTTTGATTCACATTCATATCGAAGTCGTTGAAAATTCTGTCAATCGTTGTAAAAAACTACTTTCTAACTTGTCCATGGCAAAACGTATTTCTCGCTGCTTTTCATCCATAGTCAAAAACTCTGTTTTTATCGCATTCCTTAGTTCCCTAAGTCCATTACCTTGGATGGCACGTCTAACAGAAATAAGCACATCGTTTCCTTTTTTGACAAGTATGCCTTGATCAATAGCCATATAGGTTTCATTTCCTAATTCAGTTTCGTAGGTCAGTATTCCTGGAGTTAAAGCTGCGGTGCAATCTCGTCTGTTTGGGAGGATGCCGTAAGAGCCATCCATAGTTTCTACGATTATCCGCAATACGCCTTGATGCTTGAAAAAAATTTTATTGGGTAACAAAATTTTGAGTATCATTTATTGAACTGTGCTGCTGACTAATTGTTTTTTTTCCTTTACTTCGTTATCTTCTAGTCTTACTTCATTGATTGCACCAATCATGTACAAAGATTGCTCTGAGTAGAGATCAAACTCACCACTTAAAATACGTTCACACCCATCCAAAGATTGTTCTAAGGTAACAAACTTGCCCTGTGCTGAGCTGAATTGTGCGGTAGTAAAAAATGGTTGAGTGAAAAAACGTTCCAAACGCCTTGCTCTTTTCACTATATATTTGTCTTGAATAGACAGTTGCTCGAGTCCTAACATGGCAATAATGTCTTTCAACTCATTATACTGTGCAAATATCTGTCTAATTTCGAGAGCTAGGGAAAAGTGCCGTTGCCCAACTATGCTAGCTGTTGTCATTTTTGAGCTGGACTGAAGAGGGTCAACTGCGGGATAAAGTCCCTCACTTGCGCGCTTTCGAGATAACACCAATGACGCAGATAAGTGTGAAAACGTATGCACTGCTGCAGGGTCAGTAAAATCGTCAGCGGGTACATAAACAGCCTGTATTGAGGTGATAGCACCATTTTTTGTATTCGCTATACGTTCTTCAAGGGCAGATAATTCTGTACCTAAAGTAGGCTGATAGCCCATCCTAGATGGTATTTGTCCCATTAACCCAGATACTTCAGAGCCAGCTTGAATAAATCGAAATATATTATCAATTAAAAGCAATACATCACGGTGTTCTTCATCACGAAAATACTCAGCCATAGTCAGTGCACAATGACCTATTCTGAATCTGCTTCCGGGGGGTTCATTCATTTGCCCAAATAACATCACCATATTGTCTAATACACCTGCTTGTGCCATCTCACGATATAACTCTTCACCTTCTCTACAGCGCTCTCCGATACCACAAAATATACTGATACCCTTGTGTTGGTTTATCATGTTGTGGATCATTTCGGTTAGCAGCACAGTTTTACCTACACCTGCACCGCCAAACAAACCTGCTTTACCTCCTCTTTCAATAGGCGCTAATACGTCGACTATTTTTATGCCCGTTACAAATATTTCAGAACTAGTTGCACGGTTAATAAGTGGAGGGGGAGGTTGGTGTACATTTTGCCATTTTATATTTTTGGGCATAGGTAGACCGTCAATTGGGTTTCCAAACACGTCAAACATGCGAGAAAGGATACTTTTACCAATTGGGGCAGCTAGTGATTTTCCTGATGATTTAACTAACATACCTCTTGCCAGTCCTTGAGTAGGTGTCAGCGCGATGGTGCGAACTTTGTCTGCATTTAATTGCGACATGACTTCCAACACAATTTGTTTATCATTGACATAAAGTATTTCGTGGATGTGAGGTAAATCATGTAAAAACTTTACATCCACCACACTGCCTCTAATAGACAACACTGAACCATTATAATAACCGCTGTTGTCATTTTTCATCGGCAGACTCTTTATTTCTGAGTCCATATTATGATTTATAGGCAGGCCATAGATTTGACCCTGATCAAGCTTCTGTTATTTTGATGATGAGCAGAAGAAAATGAAATAATTCCGTTCATTAAAATGATTATGTTGTTTGACTCATCAACTATATTCTGAAAAGACCATGAATATTTGTCCCTTAAAACAAAAAAAGTAGTGTTTATTACACTGTAGATAACTGAAATAAGACGACTTAACCTGACCTTTAATTGGTTGCTGTCTATTTCCAGTTATAATTTTTTTCTTATTAAATCTATAATCATAGCTACTGTCACCCAGTCGATTTGTAATTGTTGATTACGCTTGATGGCTTTTTTATCTAGTGAGCACTTTCCAAATCGAATTCCCATTCTGACAATGTTTCACTTTTTAGCGGGGTAACAATGTCATATTCAATCACTTCTTGGCTCATGTCTGCACTGAGACATAATTCATTCAAATGCATACGTAATATAATGCTGGTCATTTTACGTTACTCCATAGCATACGTGAATTGTATTAATCAACTACAGCTAATAGCATACGTTTACTCGATATCTAAAGAAGAAAAGTCTCGTTGCAAATCTTACCTGCAAAATAGTATTGAAGATTTTTAAGTGTTGTATTGGCAATTTGTTGTAGGGATTCGGATGTGAAAAAGCCTTGATGAGCGGTGATCAACACATTTGGAAAGGTAGCCAATCTTTGATAAGTGTCGTCGGGGATTGTTTCGCATATTAGGTCTTTATTCGACAACTCAGACTCCATCTCATATACATCTATTCCTAGGTAGCCAATTTTTTCACTTTTTAAGCCTGAAATAATGGCTTGTGTGTTGACCAATCCTCCTCGTGAAGTATTAATAATCATCACCTTATCTTTCATATATTGTATTGCAGCATGATCAATCATATGTTGTGATTTTGCATTAAGAGGGCAATGCAAACTAATTATATCTGATTTTTTTATCAATTCTTCTAGACTGACATACTGATGCCCCATAGCAACTACATCATCAGAGGGTGTAGGGTCGCAACATAAAATATGGCAGCCAAATCCTGTTAGTATAGTGACCAACGCCAGACCTATTGCTCCTGTTCCCACCACTCCAAAAGTTTTGTGGCTTAAATTAAAACCCAATAAACCTTCTAACTCAAAATTATTGTCTAATACTCTGTTACAAGCTTTAAGTAGTTTTCTATTTAGCGCTAAAATAATTGCCAAAGTGTGCTCTGCAACTGACTCTGCTGAGTAACTGGGTACCCTTGAGACACCAATTCCTAGTTTTCGAGCATGCTCAAGATCAATATTATTAAAACCTGCACATCTCAACGCAACATGATGAATATCAAAAGATTGTAGAGATTTGAGTACTGATACATCTATCACATCGTTGACAAAAACAGATACTGCATCAAAAGGTCTTGCCAGTTCAACAGTTTCATTATTAAGGCTGCAATCTAAGAATTCTAAATCAAATCCAAAGTTATTATTTCGAGCATTTAAAAATTCCCGTTCATAAGCTTTACAACTGAAAACACCAACTTTCATTTTACAATCCTCGATAAAATTGGGCATTAGAGAGCCCTTAAATTAATGTTAAATGTTTGTCATTTAGTAAAACTAATTATATATTTTTTTGAGTTTTCAAAAGTTAAGCTCGCCGCTTGATAAATGATGGCTTTAAAATTGGCGTAGGTGTTTTTGCTCAATTTTTCCATAACGGTATGTTCTCAAAAAAGGTAATTAGTGATGCTGTTTACTACATCGATATTTAGAGTTCCTTTGACATCTTGTGATATCCATTCATTAAACGCTGGGTAATCGCCATAAACACCAAACATTAGAGGGTAATGATAAAAAATTAAGTACACGAAAAAATGTAAATTTAACCTGCAATATACACGTTCAAATCCCCACTTAAATAAGACTTTAAATATGCTTATAAAATTTTTGACACTTATCTATATATGGCAGACTTA
>Ga0209712_10000795_pt1 | contig 27246 bp, 23 predicted proteins | sample ArcOceMetagenome_FD_187443 | JGI IMG/M metagenome (GOLD analysis project Ga0209712, IMG submission 187443) | Marine eukaryotic phytoplankton communities from Arctic Ocean - Arctic Ocean - Greenland ARC118M Metagenome (SPAdes) (version 2) | ecosystem: Environmental > Aquatic > Marine > Oceanic...
AATTAAAAAGTAATGTGGGCGAAACTGAATTATTACTGATTGACTTAGGACAAGGACAAAATCGTCTAGGTGCATCTTGTTTAGCTCAGGTATATCAGCAGTTAGGAAATGTGGCTCCAGATGTCGATTCTCCCTCAATATTAAAAAACTTCTTTCTTGCCGTGCAACAATTAGTCAATGAAAAGCGTTTATTGGCTTACCACGACAGATCTGATGGTGGCTTGTTTACTTCTGTCGTGGAAATGGCTTTTGCAGGCAAAACAGGTGTCGATATTCATTTAGATACGCTTACCGGGTCTGCACTTGAATTATTATTTAACGAAGAATTAGGTGCTGTTGTTCAAATTTCTGCGCTTGAAAAAGAACGTGTATTAAAGGTGTTTGCTAAGTATGAAATTCAACATTTAGTTCATAGTATTGGTAGCCTCAATAACACTGACCAGATTGTATTCAAACAAAACGGACAAGTTATTCTCGAAAATAGCCGCGTGTTTTATCGCCAAACTTGGGCACACACTACCCTGCAGATGCAAAAGCTGAGGGATAACCCAAGTTGCGCTGAGCAAGAGTATGCCGCTAAAGCCGATATCAATGATCCCGGTTTACATGCCAACTTAAGTTTTGATGTTACTGAAGATGTGGCTGCTCCCTATATTCTAAAAGGTGTAGCTCCACGTATCGCCATATTGCGTGAGCAAGGTGTTAACTCCCATGTTGAAATGGCTGCTGCATTTGATCGTGCAGGATTCAGTGCAGTTGATGTGCATATGAGCGACTTGTTATCAGGTAAACATTCTTTAGATACATTTAAAGGTTTAGTGGCTTGTGGTGGATTTTCTTACGGTGACGTTTTAGGGGCTGGAGAGGGCTGGGCAAAATCAATTTTGTTCAACGAGCAAGTTAAAGTGCAGTTTGCGGAGTTCTTTGCGCGACAAGACTCTTTTTCTTTGGGAGTGTGTAACGGTTGTCAGATGATGTCTAATTTAAAGTCACTTATTCCTGGTGCAGAGCTATGGCCACATTTTGTATCTAATCAATCAGAACGCTTTGAAGCGCGTGTCGCGATGTTAGAAGTTAAATCATCAAAGTCAGTGTTTTTTGATGGTATGCAGGGCTCAAGAATGCCAATTGCAGTTTCTCACGGTGAAGGGCGAGCAGAGTTTGCCACCGAACAAGGTGCATTCAACGCTTTACAAAGCGCAGCCGTTGCTCTGCAATATGTGGATAATTACGGAAGTGTCACCCAAAACTACCCCGCTAACCCGAATGGATCCCCACTTGGCATTGCTGGGTTAACTAGTCGTGATGGTAGGGCAACAATTATGATGCCCCATCCTGAAAGAGTATTTAGAACTGTAGCAAACTCTTGGCATCCAGATGATTGGCAAGAAGACAGTGCTTGGATGCGCATGTTCAGAAACGCTAGAGTTTATCTTGGCTAGAGGTAACATTTCTACAGATCACACTTAAAGATATTAGATATAGATACCAATAATGTCCGAGCATAGACTGTCTTTATTAATATTTGTGGGTCATCAGAAAATTTATAGTTTCATACACCTTAAACCTTGATAATTTCAAATTTTCTGCTAAAGAAAAATAAAACCCTTGTATATCAGTAAAATAGTGATTAATATTTGGACAGAATATGAGAGGGAGTTCTTGTTCTGAAGAGTCAATATAATAGAATACGTGTTTGATAAAATAAAAATAAAAATAATAAGAGACGCTAATGAATCGTTCAAATAAAGGCTTTGGTTTAACCGGTGTAATAGCCACTGTTATCTTTTTAATTGTTGCAGCTATATTTAGCGCTTCAGCGAAGTCTTCCCCAATTTTTAAAGCTTCTACAGATGCTTCCTTAGAGCACCCAGTTAAAATGTATTCCGAACTTTAAGAAGCTTTAATCGCTTTGTAAAAATATTATTTTTTGCGATGTAATTCTCGATTATTTGCCTTTTCGTGTTGGTTCTTTTTTAATAATACATAAACAGCAGTGTTACCTCCATGGTTGGGCTGTGCTGTATGGTATGCAATCACCTCTGGCATTTGTTGTAACCATTGATGCACGTAACTTTTTAAAAATGCTGGAAATGGCTGACTGCGTAAGCCAAGACCATGTTTAATCAGCATCATGCGAGCCCCTTCTTCGTGACTATTCATTATGTGAGTAAAAAGTGATGTTCTCGCCTGTTCAAATTTATGCTGTTGTAAATTCAATACACAATCAATTTTGTATTTACCTAACCTTAAATTTTTGAAAACACCTTGTTGCACCCCATCTTGTTTGAAGCTGATGTGGTCATATGGATCTATAGGCTCAACTTTTTCAACACTTAAATAATTATTTATAAGGTCTAAACTAGCCTCTATTGCCTGTCTTTTTAATTGTTGTGCCAAGGTGTTTTTTTGTTGGCCAGTGAGAACCGTTTTTGTTTGCTCAATTGGTTTAACATCTTGAAGTTCTTTTAAAAACGCATCTAGACCGTCGTCCAGCATTTCATCGTTTGCCATTTCTAGTCTCACTTTACGTTACAGTGCATATTTATGCTCAACTACTCATTATTTCAAACAAACCCCAGCGATTACATATTTTTATGTGGTGGTAAATATGCCACAATTTATATAAGTAATTTCTATCAGGTAAAACCATGATTATAAAATATATTATTGTTGCCGCTTTGGCCTTAACGGTTCTTAGCGGTTGTTCTGATGATAGTTCATCGAATAATAACTCATCTAATACCGCTTTTAACCCTAAAGTAGATCAATCTGTATCTTCTTATGAAGTTACAAAAAATGCGATCAATGTGGGTAAAGATTATCACTCGTTTGCCAATCCAGAGTCTATTAAAGTGACTCACTTAAATTTGGATTTGACAGTTGATTTCTCCAAAAAGATCCTAGTAGGTACCGCACAATTAGATTTTCAGAAAGAAGATTTAAACGCAACGCAGCTGATATTAGATACTCGTGACCTAACTATTAATAATGTTACAGCTATGGGTGAAAAAGTTAATTTTAGTCTAGCTAATGATGATTCATTTTTAGGTTCTGCGTTAACAATTGATTTACCAGCGGAGGCTGATAGTGTGTTGATTAGTTATCAAACCTCACCTAAAGCATCTGGTGTACAGTGGCTAAGCCCAGAGCAAACGGCAGGTAAAAAACATCCATTCTTATTCACTCAAGCACAAGCTATTCACGCACGTAGTTTTATTCCGCTACAAGACTCTCCTCAAGTCAGGATGACTTATGAAGCGACTATTCGCACGCCTAAAGCGTTACTAGCTGTAATGAGTGCGTCTAACGATCCTGGCACCGAAAGAGACGGGGTCTATGAATTCTCTATGCCACAACCTATCCCGTCATACCTGATCGCCTTATCTGTAGGTGACTTACACTTTAAATCAATGGGTGAGCGAACAGGAGTATACTCCGAAAAAGGTATTTTAGATGCTGCAGCTGCCGAGTTTTCTGATACTGAGTCTATGCTTATTGCCACAGAAAAAGCCTTTGGACCTTATAGTTGGGATAGGTACGACTTATTGATTTTGCCTCCATCTTTTCCTTTTGGAGGTATGGAAAATCCTAGACTGTCTTTCATTACTCCCACTGTGATCGCGGGTGATAAAAGTTTAGTGTCGTTAATTGCCCATGAGTTAGCCCACTCTTGGTCTGGTAACACCGTCACTAATGCAACATGGAGAGACCTATGGTTAAACGAAGGTTTCACCACCTATCTGACTTATCGGATCATGCAGATGGTTTATGGGGATGAAAGATTTGAAATGGAAGCCGTATTAGGTCGTCAAGATTTGCAGGCTGATATTGATGCGTTGCCTGCCAATGATCAGATTATGGCCATCGATTTGAGAGGCCGTGACCCTGATGACGTTTTCAGTAACATTCCATATGAGAAAGGGGCATTATTTTTGCGTGAATTAGAGCTAAAAGTGGGGAGAGAGAATTTCGACCAATTTTTACTGGGCTATTTTGAAAAGTTTGCTTTCAAAAGCATAACAACAGAGCAATTTATTAGTTATTTAGAACAAACACTATTAAAAGAGCATAGTGATCAATTATCAAAACAAAGAATAGAGGAGTGGATTTTTCAACCCGGTATCCCAAGGGATGCTCATGCTCCAGAATCTGATGCCTTTAGTATTGTTGATCAAGCAAGAGATGCTTGGTTAGAAGGTACGGTTCAGGCTGATGAAATTGATAGTAAAAAGTGGGTAGTGCATCAATGGTTGTATTTTTTAAATAACATGCCTGAAAAGTTAAGCCAAAAGCAATTGGCCGATTTAGATAAGGTATTTGCCTTAACCAGTAGTAAAAATAATGAAATTGCCCATAGCTGGTTATTGATTAGCGTTAATAATTGGTATCAACCTGCTTTTAATCGATTGCATAATTACTTAACTTCTATTGGTCGCAATAAGTTAGTCAAACCTCTATACAAAGCACTGTCTCAAACTCCTGAGGGTAAAATAATGGCTCAAAAAGCTTTTGCTGAAGCAAGAGCCGGTTATCATCCATTAACCGTTAAGGCCAATGAAGGTTTTATCCAATAAAATTATCAGGGATCCCAACAACAAAATAGATAATCCAGAAAGCGGAGCTGGTTGTTTAACAGAAGATACCGAAAATTTATAATAATGAATAAATTAAGTAAGTAAACAACCACTAGCGTGGTTGTTTACTTACTTCGACCTCAATTATGAGCTTCTAAACCACCTAAACTTTGCCATTTATTGAGAATATAGCAAAATAATTCTGCCGTTTTTTCTGTGTCATACAAGGCTGAATGTGCTTCATTCTGATCGAAACTAATACCTGCAGCCATGCAGGCTTTTACTAATACCGTTTGTCCTAGAGCTAAGCCAGACAATGTGGTGGTATCAAAGGATACAAAAGGATGGAAGGGACTGCGCTTTATATGGCTACGCTCAATAGCCGCGTTGACAAAACTTTGGTCGAAAGCCGCATTGTGAGCAACGATCACCGAACGTTGGCAATCTGCCGCTTTTTGTTCTTTTCGCACTTTTTTACACAAGTCTTTCATCACTTCTGTTTCGTCCAGTGCGCCTCTGAGAGCACAATAGGGATCAATACCATTAAAATCTAAGGCAGCTTTTTCTAAATTGGCGCCTTCAAATGGATTAACGTGATAATGAAAAGTTTTATCCGGGTAAAAGAATCCATTTTCGTCCATTCTAGTAGTGACGGCAGCGATTTCCAGTAGTGCATCGTTTTGTGAATTGAACCCAGCTGTTTCAACATCAATTACCACAGGGAAATATCCCCTGAACCGATTTTTTATTTCAAATGATTCTGACATAGAAACCTAAAGAGTTTTTGTAATATATGATTATGACAGGTTCTTTTTCAGTAGCCAGCCTAAAACGCCAATCCACAACAATTTTAATCATCTAGACGTCTACTGTATTTTGTCGGTACGGTATCTAAAAACAAGCTTGGAGGGGGTATTCATACTCTATAAAATGATACAAAATATTATATGTGTCATTTTAGTAACATTGATAGCTAATTTGATGATTTTATTTCATCTTTTGCGGTGTACCTTAAACTATTAATTTTTAGCTATGGATAGGTTTTTTAGCACTGCTACATTAAAGGCTAAATGTAAAATTCGAACCGAATATGTCACGCTAACCTCAATTCTCATGATGTTGTGGCTGTGTATTCAGTTCTATCGAAACGGATAGCTGGACTAAGTACAACAGGCTATTGATAATCTGCAAACAATACAGGGTGGCTTACCTGAACAAGCCGCCTGAACTATATTGAATGAGTTGTAAATGACTTTTGAGCAACTATTTATTATTAGGATGGGCACAACTTAATACAGCAAACCGGCAGTGGGATTAACCGCCAGTAATTTTGCTATACACTGTAAACAGCTTATTGAATTTATGGTAAATTTATTACTGCCTGCATACACTCAAGATGTTACGCATAATGAGCACGCATATAAATTTAATAATACTTATTTACTCAATTATACACAGAAACATTCAACCATGATCGGTAAATATTTAAGAGAAGGTATTGATCTAGACTTGGTTTTGTTAAACGATTATATTCACAATTTTAGTGGCTCAGTGAACAACAAATAAATTTTTATACCTAAAGCTGTGGGAGTTAAAGTTTTTGATTCTTCGGGGGTAAACCACAGCGAATAAAAGTAATAAAGTATGGTGAAAGATGTGAGTCACAACATAAAACCAACAACACACGAGCTAAAAACTGCCAAACGGCGGTTATAATGTCAAAGCCCTAATAATATTCTTGTCAAATTGTTCCGTGTGAAATTTTGTAGAACATCTGTGTTTTAACGGTAAGTCAACATTTTAGACAGTCATAAACCTTAATCTCCTGATTTAATACACCTTATAAAAGTTATGAATTAGACTCACCCAATCCCGTATATTGCCAATAAATAAATTATATCTAATCATTCTGACTCTATTTTAGGTATTAACAATACAAGAGTATTAAGCCATTTAGGAAACACGTTGAATAAACTTTCTCCCAAAAAACTACAGAACAGTAAATGGACGGCAGTAGTGCCTTTAAATACAGAGAAGCACTTTATTATTACAGAGGTCGAGTATGATGAAGATAAAGCAGTTGTGTCATGTTTAATAGAAGCAATTATGTCTAAACGTACAACAAATATTCAGTGGAGAGACTTAAAAGATACTGCGCAATGGGTGCAAGGATGGAAATGAACTTATAAATTTTTAGTCTAATACACCTATACATAGCTCAGCCACCAAGCTTGGTTAACAATCTTTTAAAGCAGTCTAAGTGACAGTTATGTGCACCTGATCATCATGAGATAATCAACTGAATTTTTAACTTGTATTGTCTTTGATACATCTGGAGTCTAGGTTAAAGAAATATGTCATTTGGTTAGTCTGCAATCGAGGATTTTTAGGATTGACTTAAAAATTTAGTAATCCTGATAACGATTTTACCCTTGACAGGCTTTACAATCTAACCCTGAAGAATGCACTTATCAGCTCATTCTTCAGTTTGTGTTATTTGACGTGTAAACAAATTAACCGCGCAATCACACATTTCATCAATATGGCTGCGGTCGGCATAAATGCCGTCAATTAATAAGCGCGCTATACCGTGCATAGTGCCCCATGTGACCTGCGATAAACGTAAGGTATCTTCATCGCGGGGCATCAATCCTTGCTCTTGCCATTTTTTGGTCATTTCCACCTGATAATGAAAACTCGGGTAAGCTACGTCCCGTAACGCATCAGTGGCACTATCTTGTTTCCAAATCGTGCGCCCAAACATCAAGTCGTACAATTCTGGGTTATCAGCTGCGTAACTAATATAACCATGAAAAAACTGTCGATATTTTTCTTCGGGTAGTAACTCAGTTTGGTTAAAAATAAATTCAGCATCTTGTTGCCAATGGACAAAACCGTGTTCAGCTATAGCGCAAAGTAATTGATTTTTGTCTTTAAAGTGATGGTAGGGTGCGGTACGAGACACCCCTACCTTGTCGGCTAATTTACGTAAAGACAACCCTTCAATACCCATTTCTTTTAGTAGTACATTAGCGGCATTGAGAAGGGTGCTTCGTAAGTCACCATGATGGTAATTTGGTTTGTTTTGTTTGGGTTTTGGTTCTGCTTTGTGACTCATAAACGTCTATTAATAAATTTGATGTTTGTTATCTTGACAGCGTCAACATATACTTTTATCTTGACGCTGTCTAGTTTAACTTTTTGTTAACACTGCAAGCAGTTTACACTGAATTTTAATGATAGCGCATCGCTATCTAAGGAAAAAACTGTGCTGAATATCGATCTATCTGCACTAGAGACTTTATCAGTGAGCGTTGAAAATCATATTGCTCATATCCAATTATGCCGCCCAGAAGCGTTTAATAGCATGGTACCTGCTTTTTGGCGGGAACTGCCTGCTGTGGTTAGAAAAATTGATGCGGAGTCACAAGCTCGGGTTATTGTGATCTCATCTCAGGGAAAACATTTTAGTGCGGGAATGGATTTGTCTGTCTTCACTAACATGGCAAAAGACTTTCAAGGTGAGCCAGCGCGGCGTGCAGAACGCACTCGCAGACTCGTGCTTGAATTACAAGATAGTTTTAATGCACTCGAAGAAATACGTATACCCGTATTAGTCGCCGTGCAGGGTGGTGTGATTGGTGGTGCTGTGGATATGATCTGTGCTGCAGATAGTCGTTATTGTACAAAGGATGCTTATTTCACTATCAAAGAAACAGAGTTAGGCATGACTGCTGATGTGGGCACATTGCAACGTTTACCACATTTAATACCACAAGGTTTGATCCGAGAATTGGCCTACACAGGGCGTAATATGCCAAGCAGTGAAGCCAAAGAATGTGGCTTTGTTAATCAAGTGTTTGAAGATCAGCAAGCTATGCTGGAGGGTGTAATGAAGCTAGCAGTTAAAGTTGCCATGCATTCACCTATGGCTGTGGCGGGTTGTAAAGAAATGATTAACTACACCCGAGATCATAGTGTCTCAGATAGCTTAACTTACATGGCCACATGGCAAAGTGGCATGTTTCAAATGCCCGATGTGCAAGAAGCCATGGCCGCAGGACAGACTCAACGTTTGCCTATTTACGCACAACTACATAAAAAATCTTCTGGTATGTAAGCTAGATAATTCAATAAATACATTACAGGACCGACATTCAAATGATAGATAATACCGCTTTAGAACAAGGATTCGAAAAATATCCCAATTTACTTAAGCCCTTAGATTTGGGTTTTACGCAACTAAAAAACCGCGTACTTATGGGATCTATGCACACAGGTTTAGAAGATTTGCCTGATGGACATGTGCGCATGGCAGCATATTTCGCCGAACGGGCTAAAGGTGGAGTAGGTCTAATTGTTACCGGTGGAATAGGGCCAAATGATGAAGGTGCTACCCACAAAGGTTCTAAACGCTTAGATACTGATAAAGCCATTGCTGAGCATAAAACTATTACTGATGCAGTGCATCAGTATGGCAGTAAAATATGTATGCAAATATTACACACTGGGCGTTATGCCTATAACCCAGCTCAGGTTGCTCCATCGGCTTTACAAGCACCCATCAACCCTTTTAAGCCCAGGGCTTTGGATGCACATGGTATAGAAAAACAAATACAAGACTTTATTGACACATCAATACAAGCGCAAAAAGCAGGTTACGATGGTGTAGAAATAATGGGCTCTGAAGGGTATTTCTTAAATCAATTTATCGCCGCACGCACTAACCACAGGGACGATGAGTGGGGCGGTTCATATCAAAATCGCATTCGTTTGCCGTTGGAAGTGGTGCGTCGAGTACGAGAAGCCGTAGGTGAAAAATTTATTATCATCTATCGTTTATCGATGTTGGATTTAGTCGAAGGGGGGTCGAATTATGAAGAGGTGGTTGAGTTAGGCCAGGCCATTGAAAAGGCAGGCGCTACTATTATTAACACCGGTATCGGTTGGCACGAAGCACGTATCCCCACAATTATTACCAAAGTCCCACGAGCAGCCTTTACTTGGGTAACAGCAAAATTTAAAAAAGCGTTGTCTATTCCTGTTATCACCTCAAACCGTATCAATACCCCAGAAGTGGCAGAAGAGGTACTAGCCCGAGGTGATGCCGATATGGTATCAATGGCGAGACCTTTCTTGGCTGATCCTGAGTTTGTGATAAAGGCTATGGAAAATCGCTCAGACGAAATTAATACCTGCATTGGATGTAACCAAGCCTGTTTGGACCATGTATTTGATGGGAAAACGAGTAGCTGTTTGGTTAACCCTCGCGCTTGCCATGAAACAGAGTTAGTCATAGAGCCAGCCACGACACTCAAAAATATAGCGGTAGTAGGTGCTGGACCAGCTGGTTTAGCTGCAGCCAGTACCGCCGCTAAACGTGGTCACAAGGTTACCATTTTTGACTCTGCTAGTGAGCTTGGTGGGCAATTTAATATTGCTAAAAAGATCCCTGGTAAAGAAGAGTTTTCTGAAACACTTCGTTACTATTCACGCCAGATGGAATTGCATAATGTCACCGTGAAACTTAACACCCGTGTGGATGCGAACACCCTCAATAGTAGCACATTTGATGATGTGATAATTGCTACAGGTATCGCTCCGCGCACACCTCCCATTGAAGGGATTGAGCATAGTAAAGTGATGAGTTACATCGATGTAATTATAAATAAAAAGCCGGTTGGTAAGAAAGTTGCTGTCATAGGAGCTGGTGGTATTGGTTTTGATGTCTCCGAATATTTGTCCCATGCAGGCGAGTCTACTAGTCAAAATATTCCTGCTTTTATGAAAGAGTGGGGAATAGATATGACGTTTGGCTCTCGAGCTGGTATCGAAGGGATGACACCCTCTCCTACACCATCAACTAGAGAAATTTATTTGTTACAGCGTAAATCAACAAGAGTAGGTAAAGGTTTAGGTAAAACAAGTGGCTGGGCACATAGAGCAGGCTTGCTCAGTAAAGGTGTAAGTATGTTGGCCGGTGTTGAATATCTAAAAATTGATGATGCTGGTTTGCATATTAAGGTGAACGACAAAGTGCAGATTCTGGACGTTGATAACGTGATTGTTTGCGCAGGTCAAGAGCCTCTTAGGGAACTAGTCGATGGCTTAACTAAACCTCATCATTTAATTGGAGGTGCGGATGTGGCAACAGAATTAGACGCCAAACGTGCAATTGGTCAAGGAATGCGATTGGCTGCCTTATTATAAAATCATAGAGAAAAGCCGATCCTATAGGTCGGCTTTTTTATATCCTATTACATATTTTTGCCCTATAAAATTTGGGTAATGTTAATATATAAAATTAGTATTGAAGTCATTCTCTTACTGGTCAAAGCCAATTGTTATTTACTGGCCTAGTGATAAGTATGGATATGATCGTGTTAACTTTGGCTTTTACCAAAGATAAGTTTGAAAAAGTGACCGAAGTTCAAGGGCTCATTGAATATCATCTCGACAACAGTCTATACGTTTTATTATTTCCTGATCAAACCAAAGAAACTGTTAGTGTTAACGTCATAATCTGAAAATCATTGTGGTTTAAGACTTTAATTAAGCTCAAATCAAAGCCGACTTATAAAATTTTTTATGGTGGATGGAAATCCAAGAGTGTTTACGCTCTAGTAGAAGACCCTTATATAAAAGTAGCAGCTAGCCCTACTAATTTTGACACACCAGATAAAGAAAACGTGGCCTTTGTTGCAGCCATCATGCTTGCGATTGTTGAAAACAGCGAAGATGCAGTGGCATTAGAGTTGGGTAACGTTATCTTTGGCGGTGGCTTCTTAAATAGTCCATTAGCAACAAATTTGAGGCAAAAGACGGTTTAAGGTTTGAAGGGGGGGGGCGTTTGTGACCCTGAGCTCGCAGGATAACACATCCATTTATGTGACTTATGCGATTTATGCGACTTGTGCGCCACAGAACTTAGCAAAGGTTGAGCAGGGGTTTAATGAAGACCTAATTCGCATGTTAAAACATGGTTTGTCCGACGAAGAAATCTTAATTACCCGGTCAGAACGGTTTCAAGTAAAAATTGAGTCGTGAACAAGACAGAGATTTAGTGCGAACGTTATATCGTAACTTGACGCTAAATAGAACTATGCAGTGGAACAAGAGTTATAAGCAAAGGCTTGCCGCTCTAACTGCTGCTGATGTTGAACGTGTAATGAACAAATACAATAAACTGGAAACCTTCTTAATCATTAAAGCAAGTGATATGAGTAAATGGAAGGCTAATCTATTGAGGTCTTATTGATTTAAATGCAAAGCGCCCTGTACATATGGGCGCTTTTTTATGTGTACTGTTAACTAGGACAGGGTCGTTAAAGCGTCGCCTGAATAGGTTTCTAGTGCGTTCATATTTCCCTGATGGATTTTGTTTGCCCACTGAGGATCTTGCAGTAAAGCACGGCCAACAGCAACTAAATCAAACTCGCCTTTATCAAGACGTTCGATTAAATCATCTATCGAGCGGGTAGTTGAGCTTTTCCCTGCAAAAGCCCCAAAAAAGTCTCCGTTTAAACCAACAGAGCCTACAGTCATTGTTGGTTTGCCTATAAGCTTTTTGGTCCAGCCAGCAAGGTTTAGGTCACTACCATCAAATTCAGGCTCCCAGTAGCGTCTGGTCGAACAATGAAAAATGTCCACACCAGCATCACACAGGGGCGCCAAAAATTTTTCTAATAGTTGTGGTGTCTCTACCAAACGAGCGGTGTAATCTTGTTGCTTCCATTGAGAGTAACGCAAAAGAATGGGAAAGTCAGGGCCAGTCGCTGCGCGTATGGCTTTGACTATTTCTACCGCAAAACGACCTCGATTAGCCATGCTGCCGCCCCATTCATCTATACGCTGATTGGTACCGCTCCAGAAAAATTGATCAACTAAATAACCATGTGCACCATGTATTTCAATACCATCAAAACCGATACGTTTTGCATCGGCTGCCGCGCTGGCGAAACTTTCGATTAGATTATGAATTTGTGCAACAGTCAAAGGCTCTGCCACTTTTTTGCCCGGTGATAACAAACCTGAAGGTCCTACGCTAGGTAGTTCAGGAAAGGGTGTTTTTTGTGGGTTACGCGCCATACCAACATGCCATAATTGAGGCATGATTTTCCCACCTGCTGCATGTACTCCTTTCACAACACTATCCCAACCTGCTAGAGGTTGTTGACCATATATCTTGGGGACTTTGCCATCCATAGTAGCGACTGGATCATTAATAGTCGTACCTTCGGTTATGATCAAACCAGTACCACCTTCCGCGCGGCGGCGATAGTAACTAGCCACATCCTCAGTAGGAATACCTTCTGGTGAAAAGCTACGGGTCATGGGAGCCATAGCAATTCTATTTTTAAGTGATAATCTTTTTAAGCTAAAAGGTTTAAACAGTGAGTCAAAGTTTTTGCTCATTGAGGTTTCCTCAAATTAATTTAGATATTTTGATTAATATGATTTAGGTGTTTTTATCAGTATTATTTTTGGTTATATCTGGCCAAACAAAAGCCTCCGTTTGCTTTTTAGTCTTTTGACTGGCGGAAGCATTAATAGTGGATAAATACAGCTGCTCAACCTCTGTTCTTGCCCAAGGTGTTTTTCTCAGAAACTTCAAACTAGACTTAATTGAAGGCTCACTAGTAAAACAATTTATCTTGACCTGTTGCCCCATTTTTTCAAAACCTAGTTGCTGTTCAAGCTTTTCAAGAATGAATTGTAACGTTAGGCCATGTAGGGGGTTGTTTTGTTGTTCAGTCATTAGAAATTCTTTATTTAGTGCCAATTTCAATTCGCCATTCACCACCAGATTGGATCTTGAATTTGGTAGCAAAATTGGCCTGATTAAGTGCTAACGCTAAATTTTCTAAACTATTAACGTAAAGTAGAGGCTGGCCCTCTTTTACACCAGCAAAGGAACGTTCAAAACTAATAATTTCAGATAAGACAGGCTTTCCTCCTCGAGTTATAGTGACCAAAAACTCTTGCGTATAAAGGCTTATATAATCCTTGGATTTTGTAAGTGTCAGTAATAATGACATAGGAATATTAGTCCAAACATTGCCATAAGCAGGATCTAATATGGGAATGCCACCAATTAACTTATTGTCATTGATACGTGCTGCTTCAAAAGGAATACTCAGTATTTCGGGTGCTAGTTTAGGTCCAATTTCTTCAAAGTTGATTGCGCGGGCTGCTAAGCGCGCCCCTGTGTATGCATAAACATCACGGCCATGAAATGTGTGGGATGCTTCACTACCTTTTAATCGATTGGTTTTTTCATCTATTTCTCGCACCTCATTAATACCTAATCGTTTAGCCACTAAAGTTAAAGTACCGTTATCCGGTGTGACAAAGTAATGATTTGTTTTGGTTTTTAATACCACCGACTTTCGCTCGCTACCAACACCAGGATCGACAACAGAAACAAATACTGTGTTAGCAGGCCAAAAATCAGCTACTGCATCTAAACGATACGCACCTTCCCATATATTATAGGCAGGAATATCATGAGTAAGATCTTCTACTTTAAGATTCTTATCAACCCCCAACGCTACGCCATGCATCGCAGATACCGCTTGATCACTCAAGCCAAAATCTGATTGAAATACCACTATGCCGTTACCCTTAGCATAAGCCAATTGTGATATTTGGATGAAAAAAGTCATAACAATGACACATGTTATCTTAGTAACTGACATAAATTTCCTGTTTTATATATTTTCTAATAATCATTATTGTCTGCTGAAAAATAGCAAAAAAAAAGCCCTGATTGACAGGGCTAATATTTATTTTTTGGATAGTTAGCGATTAAGCAAAGTTTGCCGCCGCAAAATCCCAATTAGCCAATGCCCAGAAACCTTCAAGGTATTTTGGACGAACATTGCGATAATCAATGTAGTAAGCATGTTCCCACAAATCAACTGTAAGTATTGGGGTTAGACTAGTATCAGTCAGAGGTGTGGCTGCGTTGCTAGTATTAACTATATCTAGGCTACCGTCAGCTGTTTTCACTAACCAGGTCCAGCTAGATCCGAAGTTGTTGACTGCTTTGTCATTTAGCGCTGCTTTGAATTCTGCGAAAGATCCCCATTTCGCATTAATTGCGTCAGCTAAAGCATCTGTAGGCTCGCCGCCGCCATTTGGGCTTAAGCTATTCCAGTAAAATGTGTGATTCCAGACCTGTGCTGCATTATTAAACACACCACCCTCAGAGCCTTTAACAATATCTTCTAGGCTTTTAGTGGCCATTTCAGTACCTTCAACCAAACCATTTAACTTAGTAACGTAAGTGGCGTGATGTTTTCCATAATGGTATTCCAAGGTTTCAGCAGAGATATGTGGTTCTAGCGCGTTCTTTTCATAAGGAAGGGCTGGTAATTCAAAAGCCATGTTATTTCTCCATAAAGTGTAATGTGTAATTTAATTCTAATCAGCAGATGCTAGTACTTTTTATTGCAATGTAAAAGCACAGATTTGTGATTTTTAATAACTTATTTGCCAAGATTTAAGATATTGCGACATGATAATATTTTTCAAGTGCTAAAGTGTTTTTATGCGGTTTACTGTACACGACATAATTACTATAACGATCCAACAAAAGATCAGTAGGGTATTAATCATTACTTGAAAACGTTAAACTTGTCACCAGATCTTCAGCAACAGAATTGAAATGAGAGTCGTTATGGATACTATTGAAAAAATTAAGCAACAAATCGAAGAAAATCCCATACTTTTATATATGAAGGGCTCACCAAAATTACCTAATTGTGGTTTTTCTGCTCAAGCCACTCAGGCACTGATGTCTTGCGGTGAGCAGTTCGCATATGTGGATATTTTACAAAATCCTGATATCCGAGCTGAATTACCCAAATATGCAGATTGGCCCACTTTCCCTCAGCTTTGGGTTGATGGTGAGTTAGTTGGAGGCTGTGACATTATTATGGAAATGACCCAACAGGGTGAACTACAAACTTTAATTAAAGAGTCAGCGGCTAAAAGAGTGGATGAAAGTCCTGCTGAATAGCCTATGAATGTAATAAAAAATAGAGCAATTTATTGCTCTATTTTTTTATCTATAATCCACTAAATTGGGATGACATTTTTTACCGGTAACAATTTGATCTCATTCGCCTTTTTTTCTGCAGCCAATATTCTTAGACGTAGATCATCAATTTGATTGGTTAAGTCATTATTCACCAGTGCAGTCGATATTAGCTTTTCACGTAAACTTGCAAGTTGCTGTTCAAAATCGGTACCTATATTACTAATTTGCTTCAATCCATCACTTAACTGTTTTAGCAAGCCAGCTTGGTTTTCTAATTGCTCTTTAACTAGCCCTATAGTTGTATTATTGTTGGCAGTCTCAGCGTTGTTATTAGCAGCATTAGCACTCAAGTTTTTTGCACTTTGTTCAGTTGATGCCTTCAACGACATGACGGTTTTGTTTAATGCACCTATTTCAGTCTGATTTCGCCGCCAGGCAGACGCCCAAAGTTTGTCCATTTGAACCCACAGATCCTCAGTCCTAGTTATCAGTTCGGATACTTTAATTTGTAAGGCTGCAGTCGATTGATCCATATTTTCACCCGTTGCAGACAGACGACTTTCTAGCTCTGTAATACGACTTTGTGCTTGTTGTAACACTTTAAACTGTTCGAATGACCAATAACCAGCTGCGCCAATAATAGCGGTAAGTAAAAACAAAATTGCAAGCCAAGATGGAGAGTTCGATGTGGAAGGTGACTTGTTTGGTAGGTTACCTTTTTTTGAGCTCTTATTAGTTTTTTGTGCTCTAGTACGATGAAAAGACTCCAAGTCATCTTTTTCTAGCCTGATTTTCGGCATGTCATCTAAAGGATCGGTTACCATATTATTCTTTATTAAAGTAAATAGGATAATGATTATACATAGCTATCAGAGCAATAAGATAAAAGTTGAAAGTATTTTATTTGAACCCAATGGTATCCCCACCTGGAATCGAACCAAGATCTAAGCCTTAGGAGGGCCTTGTTTTATCCATTAAACTACGGGGACTACGTAGTGCATTTTCAATATTATGTACTAGCCGAGACGGGATTTAAACCCTCAAATGTTTTTATCTTTGTACTATAAGGCCGTTTGATTGAATATTAGTCAAAGGAGCATTGATTACTGAAGCGACTAGGCTGTCTCAGGAAATACTTGTCTCCCTGTCCACGCTATTATACTTTCCGATATTGACGTTTAGGCTTCCACTTACAACGTTTATTACCTGCTAAAATGTAGGTAAACAACTTACCGACTCATTTATTAATTGTACTACTGACGGCTTCTATAGTAATCAATCATACTTTTTCTCACCGCTATTATTGGCTGCTAGCACACTTGTTTTATTGCTTATGGAACAATCCTGCCTTTCTTTCTTCCAACAATTAGGGTGTCATCCAACTTAATGATCCTGCTTAATGGTGACAAACTGCCTTTATCTGAGCCGAGAATATAGATAGCCCAAAACCATGTGAATTATAGATGTTAGGACCATAAAAATCATCCCTTGCGTCGCGGATGCTTTTTTATAATGGATGCACTCGTGCAAACGGCGATAATTTATTTTATGGCTCTGTCCATAGGTACAACACCGGCAATAAATCCGTTTGGCCATTCGAGATCCTCAAATAAACCAAACAATTTTATTTGCTACTAAACCGGTGTTGAAGCCCTAAAAATGAAGCTTGTGGCATATTAATTATTATCTTGGCAAGTGGGTATCTATTGATTTTTTAAGTGATTTTAGTTGAATTACTCGAATGCATATTTTGTGAAATTTTGCTTACTTTAAGACTGACTTTTACATTTCTGTATTTTTTCATTTAGACGTCTAGACGTAAAGATGTTGACTTTTTTAGTGTATTAAGCCAAATTTGAATACATAATTTTTAAGCCTCAGAGCTGTTATGCCGATAAGAATCCCAAGTAACTTACCTGCACAAAACGTGCTCGACAAAGAAAAAATCTTTGTCATGGATACCCAGCGTGCTGCGACGCAAGATATTAGGCCAATGGAAGTGGGTATCTTGAATTTGATGCCGAATAAAATGAAAACAGAAGAACAGTTTTTACGCTTACTTTCTAATACACCGTTACAAATTAATATTGATTTAATTCGGATTGATAAACAAGCACCCAAAAACACACCTGCAGCACACATGGATAATTTCTATGTGGAATTTGATGACATAGCCAATAAAAAGTATGACGGATTAATTGTGACTGGAGCGCCGCTCGCACATCTCGATTATGAGGATGTCAAGTATTGGGAAAAAATGACAGTGATTATGGACTGGGCACGTCGCAATGTGCAGTCTACTTTATTTTCATGCTGGGCGGCACATGCCGCTATTTATCATTTTTTTGGTAAAAATAGGGGACTTCGTGATCACAAGTTAAGCGGTGTTTACAAACACTTTGTGCAAAATGAGCACGATGAATTATTGAGAGGTTTCGACCCCGTATTTAATGCACCGCAATCACGCTACGGTGAAATAAGTATGGCAGATTACGCTGCTATAAATGGATTAAATGTATTGGCTAAGTCAGATGAAGGGGGGGCTTATATAGTCGCTTCTGAAGATAAACGTTTGGTATTTGTTACTGGGCATCCCGAGTACGACACTGAGAGTTTAAAACAAGAATACCAAAGAGATTTATCGACTAATGCTCAACCACAGATCCCAGTAAACTATTTCGTCAATAACGATCCAAGTAGAGAGCCTATGGTTAGTTGGCGAGCTCATGGCAGTTTACTGTTTACTAATTGGTTAAATTATTACGTTTACCAAAATACCCCTTACGACTTGGCTCAACTTTCTGAGTAAAAAGTTAATTTATATAGCATTAGAGTGAAGAGGAATGACATTGAGTCAGCGAATGGCCCCAGAGCAACGAGAAGCACAACTGATTGAAGCTGCAAACAAACGTATTTTGTTACTTGATGGTGCCATGGGCACCATGATCCAAGAATATAAATTCGAAGAAGAGGATTACCGCGGTGAACGTTTTGTTGACTGGCATTCTGATGTTAAAGGTAATAATGATTTATTAGTATTAACTCAGCCCAAGATTATATATGACATTCACTGCGCATATCTTGAGGCGGGTGCTGATATTATTGAAACTAATACGTTCAATGCCACCACTATCTCAATGGCTGATTATAATATGCAGGAGTTGGCAAAAGAGATAAATATCGAAGCGACAAAATTAGCTAGAAATGCAGCAGATAAATTTACTATCCAAACACCTGATAAGCCTAGATTTGTTGCAGGTGTGTTAGGACCCACTAGTCGTACTGCCTCTATTTCCCCTGATGTGAACGACCCTGCTAAACGTAATGTGACTTTTGATGAGTTGGTTGAAGCTTATATCGAGGCCACTCATGGATTGATTGAGGGCGGTGCGGATTTGATAATGGTGGAAACAATTTTTGATACACTAAATGCCAAGGCTGCAGTGTTTGCCATACAAACAGTATTTGAACAGCTGGATATTAGGTTACCAGTTATGATTTCAGGCACTATTACCGATGCTTCTGGTCGAACATTATCTGGTCAAACGGCTGAAGCTTTTTATTATTCGATGAATCATATCGAGCCATTTTCTTTTGGCTTAAATTGCGCTTTAGGCCCTGACTTGTTACGCCAATATGTGGATGAAATATCCCAAATATCCGAATGTTTTGTTTCCGCTCACCCCAATGCAGGTTTACCAAATGAGTTTGGTGAATATGATATGGAAAGTGACGAGATGGCTTCACACATCAAAGAGTGGGCAGAGTCAGGGTTGTTAAATATTGTGGGTGGATGTTGTGGTAGCACGCCCAAACACATTGCGGCCCTAGCTGATGCTGTAAAAGATTACGCACCTCGTAAAATAGTCAAGCGAGAAGTGAAAATGTGCCTGTCTGGTTTAGAACCTTTCATCCATTAGGCGGTTGTTATGAGTAAAAATGAAATAGATATTGAACAATCCATCAGTAAATCAAATACCTCAGCAAATTTTATCAATGTAGGTGAACGAACTAACGTTACCGGCTCAGCGATGTTTAAGCGGTTGATCCTTGATGATGACTATGAGAAAGCATTAGATGTTGCTCGCCAGCAAGTTGAAAACGGTGCGCAGATAATAGATATCAATATGGATGAAGCTATGTTGGACTCTGAAGCCGCAATGACGCGGTTTTTGAACATGATTGCTTCTGAACCTGATATTTCTCGCGTGCCTATCATGATTGATTCATCTAAGTGGACGGTTATCGAGGCTGGCTTAAAGTGTGTGCAAGGTAAAGCCATTGTTAACTCAATTAGCTTAAAAGAGGGTGAAGACAACTTTTTAAACCAAGCTAAGTTGTTAAAGCGATATGGAGCTGCCACTGTAGTGATGGCATTTGACGAGAAAGGGCAAGCCGATACTGAAGATCGCAAATTTGAGATATGTGAACGCAGTTATAAATTACTCACTGAAAAAATCAACTTCCCACCACAAGATATCATTTTTGACCCAAATATTTTTGCAGTGGCAACCGGGATTGAAGAACATAACAATTATGCTGTAGATTTTATCAATGCTACTCGGCGTATCCGTCAAAATTTGCCCCATGCTCATGTATCTGGTGGCTTATCCAATGTATCTTTTTCTTTTCGCGGCAATAATCCAGTGCGTGAAGCGATGCATTCGGTGTTTTTATATCATGCTATTAAAGCGGGAATGGATATGGGAATTGTGAACGCCGGACAGTTAGAGGTGTACGACCAAATCCCCCCAGAATTAAAAGAAGCCGTGGAAGACGTGATCTTAAATCGTCATGACCAAGCCACAGATAGGCTTTTAGAACTTGCTCCAAAGTATCAAGGTGACGGTAAAGTACTGGTTAAAGACAACCTACAATGGCGCGAATTACCCGTCAATAAACGTCTTGAACACGCCTTAGTTCGGGGTATTATGGACTTTATAGAGGAAGATACTGAAGCGGCGCGCCTTGCAGCAGAAAAACCATTGCATGTTATCGAAGGGCCATTGATGGATGGCATGAATGTAGTAGGTGATCTGTTTGGTGAGGGAAAAATGTTTTTGCCGCAAGTGGTTAAGTCTGCCCGCGTGATGAAAAAGGCGGTATCTTATCTTAATCCGTATATCGAACTTGAAAAAGACAAAGGTAGCAGTAACGGAAAAATTTTATTGGCCACAGTAAAAGGTGATGTTCACGATATAGGCAAAAATATTGTGGGTGTGGTGTTGCAATGTAATAATTTTGAGATTGTCGACCTTGGGGTGATGGTACCTTGTGCAAAACTATTGCAAGTGGCCAAAGATGAAAATGTCGATATGATTGGCTTATCCGGACTGATTACCCCTTCTCTTGATGAAATGGTCTATGTGGCCAAAGAAATGCAGCGCCTAGAGTTTGACTTACCATTATTGATTGGTGGTGCTACTACTTCAAAAGCGCATACCGCAGTGAAAATTGAGCAACATTATCATCATCCAGTGGTCTACGTGCCTAATGCCAGCCGTGCCGTGGGAGTATGTCAGAAACTGATCACTGCTGAGAACCGTGCAATCTATGCAGAAGAATTAAAACTCGACTACGAAAAAGTGCGTGTACAACATGCCAAGAAAAAGCCACGCACCCGGCCTGTTTCACTCGAACAAGCCCGTGAAAATGGTTTTAAGTTTGATTGGGACAATTATCAGCCACCTGTACCCAATAAATTGGGCGTGACATCGGTAAGTGTTGGTCTGGCAGAGTTGGTTGATTATATCGATTGGACACCCTTTTTCTTAACCTGGTCTTTGGCGGGTAAGTATCCCCGTATTTTACAAGACGAAGTTGTCGGTAAAGAAGCAACAATTTTATTTGCTGATGCGCAGGCCATGTTAAAAAGCTTATGTGACAACCCTAAACTCAAAGCAAGCGGTGTTATAGGCATTTTCCCCGCTAATAGAGTGCAAGACGATATTCAAGTCTACGCGGATGAAAACCGCAGTGAAGTGATTCATGTTGCTCACCATCTGCGCCAACAAACCGAAAAACCTAAAGGCGCCAATAACTGTTTAAGTGATTTTGTTGCCCCTAAGTCTTCAGGCAAAGCCGATTATATTGGTGCATTTGCTGTGACAGCAGGAACCTGGGAGGATGGTTTGGCCAAAGAATACGAAAATGATGGCGATGATTACAATTCTATTATGGTTAAATCCCTTGCCGATAGATTTGCAGAAGCTTTTGCCGAATATTTACATAAAAAAGTGCGCAAAGAAATTTGGGGATATGTACCAAATGAAATGTTATCAAACGAAGAGCTAATTCGTGAAAAATATCAAGGTATTCGACCTGCCCCAGGTTACGCAGCTTGCCCTGAACACACAGAAAAACAATTGATTTGGGATTTATTGAATGTCGAAGAAAATACAGGTATGAAACTAACCGAGAGTTATGCGATGTGGCCCGGTGCTGCTGTATCTGGCTTTTATTTCTCTCATCCACAGTGCCGTTATTTTGCAGTCGCCCAAATACAAGAAGATCAATTGCTCGATTATGCTGCTCGTAAAGACTGGGATAGATTAGAAGCTGAAAAGTGGTTAGGGCCCAACCTTCAATAGACAATGGATGAGTAAAATCATGTTAGACAAACCTTTCAGCCAATCGTGCGAAAATAACAAACAACCTATCTTAGATATATTGAGTAGGGTTTTGGCAGATAAAACAAAACTCTTAGAGATTGGTTCTGGGACGGGGCAACATGCCGCGCATTTTGCCCCTAGGCTAACGCATCTTCAGTGGCACACTAGCGAGATGCCTGATAAACATCTTGCCATAGCGGCTTGGTTAGAAGACGTATGCGTTGATAATCTGCATCAGCCTATTTCATTGATTATCGGTGCTTCTAGCGCTTGGCCACTAACCAATATTGATGCTGTGTTTACAGCGAATACCACACATATTATGCAACCATCAGAAACACAATTTATGATGCAATTAGTGGCCGATAACTTACCTAGTGGAGGCGTTTTTTGCCAATACGGCCCTTATAATTTTCAAGGGCAGTATAGCAGTGAGTCTAACAAAACCTTCGATCAACATCTAATAGAGCAAGGATGTGGTGGTATTCGTGACATTGATGAATTAACCCTTTGGGCTAAACCCTTGGTGCTTCTTGAGACCGTCGTAATGCCAGCGAATAACTTTATGCTAGTCTGGCAAAAATAATAAATGCTTTTAGACATACACAAGATTAAGTTTAGTTAATCTTGTGTATGTCTAAAAGGTAATAGCTTTTCAGCATTATTTTTATATTGTGTGATTTGAGTGTTCTCTTCTTTTACAAATCGTTCAACAGCCTCATGAAATGCCAACTCTTTAAGGGAATGGTTCGAATAACAAAAAATAGGTTCAAATCCCCTTAATATTTTATGTTCTCCCTGTGTGCCTGGGTTAAATTTAGCAATGTTTCTTTCAATACAAAATTCGATACCTTGGTAGTAACAACACTCAAAATGTAAGTTGTGTATCTCTTCTAAAGCCCCCCAGTAGCGACCGCATAGTTGATTCTCATCATATATAAATAACGCACTGGCAATAGGTTGCTCATCTTTTAATGCGATCACCAACATTAGGTTCTGATGTAAATCCCTAAAAATTTGTTGGAAAAAATCTTCAGTTAAATAGCCATCATGACCACTACGTTTTAAATAGGTTTGTTTATAACAAGCATAAAAAAAACGCATATTTTCTTCAGATAGATTGTCTCCGTGCAAACGCACTACTTTGATCCCTTCATGAATAACTTTTAGGCGCTCTTTTTTTACATTTTTTCGTTTTCGCGAATTAAAATGCGTTAAATAATCCTCAAAAGATGAATATTGACGATTGAACCATTGAAACTGTACAGCTTGGCGCTGAACTTGACCATGCTCTTGCAATAACACACTAATATCTTGTTCCACAAATAACCAATGCATGGAAGACATATCGGACAATACTAATTGATTAGTGATCTCTTGGCACAGAATAGGTAAAAGTTGTTGTTTATTTACTCTAGCGTTGAGCATTAACCTTGCCCCAGTGACTGGAGTAAAGGGTATGGCTGCCACTAATTTAGGATAATAGTTCATCCCATGTTGTCTAAAAGTATTTGCCCAAGCAAAATCAAATACATATTCTCCGTAGCTATGTGTTTTTTTATATAAAGGTAAAATACCAACAGGCTCAGAATTTTGATAAATTACTAGATGAAAAGGCTGCCATCCAGATTTGCCACCAACAGATCCAGAGGCTTCTAAGGCATGTAGAAACAGGTATTGGCAAAATGGGCTACTGCCATCAGCCAAATCATCCCAAACTGTTTGACCAATGTCTTCAATTGAAGTGCTAAATTTGAATGTGTACTTCGAGCTTAATATTGACAATATTGGGTCTAATCTTTTGCTAAATTTATTTTCCTAATATGGCAGAGAATGAAGTTAAGATCATTAAATATACTGTCCCAAAGTTACTTGCAAGGTGAGAACACAGTCAGTATTTTTTACTAAAGGAGCTTTTGCTACATGATTTTGAACGTCATTTATGCATCGAATAGATAAACAAATTTAATCAGAACAATCTGCAAAGTGATGAAAGGTTTGCAGATCCTTTGGATCCATTTTGTTCGAATAAATGCATAGGTGAGTCAAAAATACATAATATATTAAAAGAACCTCAGATTTTTTCTAACATTGTAGTTGCAGTAATGAGTGAACATAATGTCGATTGGTCTGAGTTAGCTGTGGGAGTATTTGAAAAAGGTATAGAGGTATGCATGATGCAGATTGTTAAGGAACAACAGAAACGACAACGATCTTTATATTATTGTGGTTTTACTTATGAATAAATTTGCTATGTGATTGAGTCGCCAAAAGATTAACGCTCCCAAGTGCAAATACTAACCTTAACAAAAGTTCACTAAACTGATATCTTTGGTTGTGAACGCAGTTTTTATGTCACTTTAGGCATATTTTAACTCCATTAATTATTAATACTTCAGGATTGTAAATGAGTAAAACAACCGCCGAAATCCGGTGCGCATTTTTAGATTTTTTTGCCGCAAGAGGACATCAAAAAGTATCCAGTTCATCTCTAGTTCCTACAAACGATCCGACGCTTTTGTTTACAAACGCAGGTATGAACCAATTTAAAGATGTGTTTTTAGGCACAGAAGTTCGCAGCTATGTCAAAGCGACATCTTCACAACGCTGTGTGCGAGCGGGTGGTAAACACAACGATCTCGAAAATGTAGGTTATACCGCCCGTCATCATACTTTTTTTGAAATGTTAGGTAATTTTAGCTTTGGTGATTATTTTAAAACTGATGCTATTCAATATGCTTGGGATTTTTTGACTAAAGAATTAAATCTATCCAAAGAAAAATTATGGGTCACTATTTATCATGACGACGACGAAGCTTTTGATATTTGGGCAAATAAAATAGGTATTGCAGAAGACAGAATTATACGTATTAGTACTTCAGACAACTTTTGGTCTATGGGTGATACTGGCCCTTGTGGTCCTTGTTCAGAAATTTTCTATGATCACGGTGAACATATCTGGGGCGGTCCTCCTGGAACCCCAGAAGAAGATGGCGATAGGTTTATCGAAATCTGGAATTTGGTCTTTATGCAGTTCAATCGTCAAAGCGATGGAACCATGCAACCATTACCCAAACCTTCTATTGATACAGGTATGGGTTTAGAGCGTATTTCAGCTATCTTACAAAATGTGCATAGTAATTATGAAATTGATATTTTTCAGAATTTGATTGAAGCTATTGCCAATATTATTGGAACCCACGACAAGCAAAACAAATCTTTACGTGTTATTGCAGATCATATCCGTTCTTGTTGTTTCTTGATTTGCGACGGTATTATTCCATCAAATGAAGGCAGAGGATATGTTTTAAGACGTATCATTCGCAGGGCAGTCAGACATGGTAATAAACTCGGTGCCAGTGAGGTGTTTTTCTATCGTCTGGTGGAGGCATTGGAATCACAAATGGCTGAAGCTTACCCAGAGCTAACTGCCAATCGCGCACTGATAGAAAAGGTATTAAAAACTGAAGAAGAACAGTTTTCTCGTACCCTTGAACGTGGCATGAGTATCCTTAATGATGCGCTTAACCAGTTAACATCGGATGTAGTGCCAGGCGAATTAGTATTCAAGCTTTATGATACATATGGTTTCCCTGCAGACTTAACCAATGACGTGGCTCGTGAAAAAGAGCTTCGTATCGACGAAGAAGGTTTTCAAGTCGCTATGAATGCTCAGCGTAAACGCGCGCAACAAGCTAGCCAATTTGATACTGATTATAATGAGCTACTAAAGTCTAATTGTACTTCTGAATTTACTGGTTATGATCAACAAATAAATCAGTCTAGAATTATTGAATTGTTTGCTAACGGTGAAAAAGTAAAACAATTAGTTAAAGGTGATGAGGGTATTATCGTTCTTGATAAAAGCCCTTTTTATGCTGAATCGGGTGGTCAAACTGGAGACTCTGGTGTAATTAAAATTGCTAATGGCAGTTTTAATGTCAGAGACACGGTTAAGCTAGGTAATGCAATTGCTCATAAAGGCACAGCCCATGCAGACTTTAAGCTAGATGACATTGTGCAAGCTGAATTTGATGTGGCGCGCCGTGAAGCAATAAAATTAAATCACAGTGCTACACATCTTATGCACGCTGCTTTGAAACAAGTTCTGGGTGAGCACGTAAATCAGAAAGGTTCACTGGTATCAGAAGAGCGTTTTCGTTTTGATTTTTCACATTTTGAAGCTGTTACCAATGAAGAACTTAAAAGGGTTGAAAAGTTAGTTAACGAGCAAATTCGTGCCAACCACAGCCTAGATACCCAATTAATGAATTTGGAAGAAGCCAAATCTGCAGGTGCAATGGCTTTATTTGGTGAAAAGTATACAGAAGATGTTCGCGTAGTTTCCATGGGAGAATTTTCAATGGAACTGTGCGGTGGTACGCATGTTAATAGAACTGGTGATATTGGATTTTTTAAGATTGTTTCAGAAACAGGTATTGCTGCAGGTGTTAGAAGATTAGAAGCAGTGACTGGGGAAAAAGCATTAGATGCAGTTCAGAGCCAATCCCAACAAATTAGCCAAATTTCTAGTTTATTAAAAACAGATCCTCAAGGTTTACCTGCCCGTATTGAACATGTATTAAGTCAAAATAAAATAACAGAGAAAGAATTAGAAAAGCTGAAACGGCGTATAGCCAGTGATGCTTCGACAAACGTGTTGTCTGAGGTGTATGAAATAAAAAACGTGAAAGTGTTGTCTACGGTGTTACAAGGCGTTGAAGCTAAAGCTCTTAGAACTATGGTCGATGACTTTAAGAACCAGTTAGGCAGCGCAATAATTGTCTTAGGCATCGCTGAACAAGGTAAAGTAAGCTTAATTGTTGGTGTGACCAAGGACTTAGTATCTAAGGTAAGGGCAGGGGAGTTAGTCAACTTTGTTGCCCAACAAGTCGGTGGTAAGGGAGGAGGTCGTCCTGATATGGCACAGGCCGGCGGAACTCAACCGCAAAATTTAGACTTTGCTATTGATTCAGTGCAAGCTTGGTTACAAGATAAGTTGTAAATAATACAA
>Ga0209712_10000797_pt1 | contig 27220 bp, 26 predicted proteins | sample ArcOceMetagenome_FD_187443 | JGI IMG/M metagenome (GOLD analysis project Ga0209712, IMG submission 187443) | Marine eukaryotic phytoplankton communities from Arctic Ocean - Arctic Ocean - Greenland ARC118M Metagenome (SPAdes) (version 2) | ecosystem: Environmental > Aquatic > Marine > Oceanic...
GAATTCTTCCCTAACAGATAAGCACTCCCTCGGATTTCGCAAAGCTGACCTACCAAAAGGATTACCCTCCATTCCTTTCCCAAATTTTTCTTCCCTATTTTTAAAAAAAAATTGTAACCATTCCTAATTACCAAAGTAACCAAGCCAGAACCATCCAAGAAAAAGTATAACGAACGAAAAAAATGACCGACTAACAACTAATGATACAAGTCCGAAATGGAGACATTGCGAAAGCAGCCGTCTTATTTGAGCGCTATCGTGGTCAGTTGTACAACTTTTTTGTTCGCTTAACATTTGATTAATCTTTGAGTGAAGACTTGACGCAAAATGTTTTTGAAAGAATTATTCGCTACAAACATAGCTTCAATGAAAACCATCAATTCAAATCGTGGATTTTTAAAATTGCTAGAAATGTGCGGATGGATTTTTATAAAAAAACGGTAGTGCTACAAATACGCACCTCTTATTTCTAAAAAAATCCAATACCATTGAGTTCCTTTCAGTATGTGGTGCGCAGATATAGCACTACCAAAAAAACAAAGTCAAAGTAGTACAGGAAATAGATGTCTCTAATGTGATGCTGATGTCGAGTTCCATTTTAGATAAAATGGAAAAACAAGACGACTTAAAAAAATTGGAAAAAGCGATGTCTCATCTTAATTCAGAACAAAGAGAAATTTTGGTACTTACTCGTTTTCAAAAAATGAAATATGCTCAAGTTGCCGAAATGATGAATACCTCAGAAGGAGCAGTAAAAGTAAAAGTGTATCGGGCAATCAAAGAGTTGCGCAACGTGTTTTTTAAAATAGATAAATTGTAAAATATTCTCCTTACCCGTGACATGGTTCCAAACCGTGACACGGATATGGAGAATAAAAAAATAATTTGTATGGAATTAGAAAATAAATTAATCGATTATTTGGACGATGCACTCACGGCAACGCAACGCGCAGAAGTAGAAAAGCAATTGGAAAAATCAGCCGAACTTCGACAAACTTTGGACGAATTAAAAATGGTCATGAATGGAATGGAAACTTCGGAAGAATTTCAACCATCTCTAAATTTGAAAAATAACTTCGATCAATTTTTACAAAAAGAAATTAATAACCAAGGAGGAGAAGATGTAAATATTGTAGCATTCAAAAAACCGAATTCAGGTTGAACTAAATTTTTATTTCAAATAGCTGCAGCGGCTGCCATTTTATTTTTAGGAATTTTTGTTGGAAAAAATTTGGGAGGAGAACCACAAGTAACTCCAAATGGTTTAGCTGCCTTACGAGCCGACATGTTAGACCTTTTGGAAAAAGATAAATCGACTAGCGGAAGAATCAAAGCAGTAAATATCAGTTACGAACTCCAACCTGATGATGAAATAATCAAAGCATTAATTCAATCCATGAATATCGATAAAAGTATGAATGTTCGAATCGCAGCGATGGAAGCATTATCTCAAATTGGAAATGACCCGAAAGTAAGAACTGCACTTTGTAAACCTTTAGGCATTCAAACTAATCGCATGATTCAATTATTACTCATAAAAGTATTGATCAATTTTAAAGAAAAACAAGCGGTGGAATATTTTGAAAAAATAATTGAAAAAGAAACGACGATTCTCCAAGTCAAAGACGAAGCGCAAATGGGAATTTTTAAAATGATGTAATTTTTAACGGTTAACCGTGAATGGTGAACGGTTAATTCTCGTGAATATAATTAAAAGACAATCATAATTTTCCAAGGAGAACTTTATGCAAAAAATACACACGGACACATTAATGCGATTTTTTCAAAACCAATTCGCAAAGATGTTCAATTATCTTCCACGCATAATTTTGTGGACGTAAGTGTGCCAAGTAATTCTCAATTGAATGTCGATCTCAAATCTTCGCATGGAGAAATGTTGACGGATTTAGATTTGGACTTCCAGCAAGGCGCTGGTGGGGAAAATGGAAAAATGAGCAGCTGTTCTTTGAGTAAAAATAGAATCGTTGCCAACTTAAATGGAGGTGGAGCTAATCTAAAACTTAAAGCAACTCACAACAATATTTACCTCAGAGAATATAAAATGAATAATTAAAAAATAGCGATTCGATTTTAATTTTAAATTGTTTAAATCTCAAAATGCAGATGATAGAAATGTCATCTGCATTTTATTTTTTAGCAAAAACTGGAGTTTTTGCTTTTTGAAATTTTTGTAAATGTATTGTTTTCACAAATGATTTAGTTGCCTTAAAAACTTTCCAATGAAATATTCCATCACCTAAAATCAAAACCAACCAACCACTTAGGAAAACAATATTACGCGCAATCTCAATCATTATTCCCATCTCCGATTGCGGTTTTCCAAAACCAAAATAAGCCATCTCAAAACAAATCACCATCGCAGTAAAAAGAAATAACAATAAACTTACATTTCGAGTATTCTGAACAAAATTTGAAGGTCGATGCAATTGGCTTTTTTGGAAAAAACGAATAGCCTGACCATCTTTTGGATTCATTTTTATCAACTCTTTTAAAATGAATTCTGCTTGGTGATACTCCAATAAATTATAATGAGCTACTGACTTCCGCAGCAATAATTTTCGATAAATATCCTCGCCTTGATGAAACTGAATATTATGTTGAATGACTGCTTCGATGGTTTCGTCGCAAACTTTTAGTAGGTTTTGATAAAGTCCAGTTTCCAGCAGCGCTTCGATGTAGGCCAAGTGCAATTCAAAATATTCATGAAATTTCAATCGCTGAATATCTTTTTCTCGCTGGGCGTAGAAATCTACAATCAACTGATAAGCATGAATATCAATCTCTTTAAATTCATTATAAGTTTTAGAGTGTAAGGTTGTAAAATCGGACATAACAAAATCAATTTAATCTTCAAACAAGTAAACGTTTGAAAAAGTTTTTAGTAAAAAATAGATTGTTATATTCGATGTATGGAAGCTATAAAGCAGACTATTAAGATAAAAAGAAAACTCATAGAATCAAAATTAAAATCAAAAATTTAATCAAGACCATTTGCAAAACGGTACTCGTCATTTTTGATTTTGATTTTGATTTACATTTTGATTAACTTTGATTTTTGGAAAAAAATAAAACTTGATGAGGAAAACTTACGGCAATACTTGGTGGGGGAAACAATGGCTTAACTCGCTCAATAATATCGACTTCTCCAATCGATTACCTCGTGGTAGAACCTACGCCAATAAAGGTTTGGCGAAAAATATTGAATTTGATAACAATGTAATTACGGCTGAGGTGCAAGGGTCAGAATATCGACCTTACAAAGTGCGATTTACGATTCCAAAATTTTCCGCTACTCAGAAAGCTAACATCATTAGTTTAATTACAGACAATCCTTTTTTTCTTTCCAAATTACTGAATAGAGAATTGCCTCCCAATCTTAATCGACTCTGTGAAGAGAAAGGAATTTATATTTTTCCAGGAAAATGGGATGACTTACAAGGTAGTTGCAGTTGTCCTGATTGGGCGGTGCCTTGCAAGCACATGGCATCAGTTTTATATTTGATTTCGAATGAAATTGATAAAAATCCGTTTGTCGTTTTTCAATTACATGACTTTGATTTGTTCAAAGGTTTGGAAGGAGTTGGTTATGCGGCGAGCGAGCAAACGAGCGTTCATATTTTTTCCATTAAGAATCTCCAACAACCCTTTTCTTTTGAAAAAAGTAAAAAAAAATGGGAGGAGGAAACTTATCAGGAATTGGATTTTTCTATTCTACCTGATTGTCGAGAGAGTTTATTAACTATTTTGGGTGCGCAGCCAGTTTTTTACAATCAAGGTGATTTTAAATCTATTTTGGAAAAAGTATACACTAAAATCAGTAGAGAATTTTCTAAAAAAAATAAAGTTGAAAACGAAAAAACGATCACTCCAGAAATAGATGCCGTCGAAGAAGTCGAAATAGTTTTAGATGCCGAAATGGATTTTGTAACAATCAATTTACGGAATGCAAAAGGGAAGTCTTTGTTAGTTTTTGACCAAGAGGAAGAGTTGATAAATTGGTTGGAGGAATTGCCTTGGAATAAATTAACACAACTTTCTCCTGCCCTGCGAGGACTCTTTTTGACTTTTCTTTTTTCCAAAAAAATTATGCAGCAGAGTGCATATCATCCACAATTATTGCGAGTGGGGACGAAGCGATTTAAAGTGCGATGGATTCCTGCCAATTTGAATGAAGAGGTAAAAAAGGTTTATGAAAAAGTAGAAATATTGACTCCGAAGGATTTAGTTTTTTATAAAAAAGGAGGTGATTTTTTAGAGCCAATTTCAGCTGATAGTTTTACAGCTTTGGTTTCTTTTTTTCTAAATCATTTTATAAAAACTAACCATGGGTTGAATTTCAATCAACTGGTTCATCCGGTAAATAATTTATTTTTCAATGGCTCGATGGAACGGTTTGTGGATTTCGAAAACAAAGAATTCCCAGGAGCAATTCAATTATGGTTAAACAAATTTTATATTTCTGAAAAAGAATTTGCACCTGTTTTAATTATCGACGATCAGCAAGAAGAAGGAACGTTCGAAGTGAAAGTTGCGGTCGAAGATAAAAGTAAACCACTCGAAGGTCCAATTGGAATTGACAAGATTTTAGCTAAAAGTAAATACAGTTCCATTCGTTTGGATGTGCTACGAAACTTGGCGATGCTCGGAGATTATTTTCCCCAAATAAATATATTGTTATCGTCAAAGGGAAAGGAACAATTGTTTTTTGATTCGGATGAATTCGTGGAAATTTTATTTAAAATCTTACCAACGATTAAATTATTTGGGATAAAAATTTTATTACCGAAAGCGTTGCGAAAATTAATGCGTCCAAAGGTTTCCCTAAAATTAGAATCATCAACTGATGAAAATGGTTCAGTTGGCGGAGCATCTATGTTGAATTTGGATACGATGTTGAGCTTTGACTGGCAGATCGCTTTGGGCAATAAAATGGTCAGTCGAAAAGAATTTGCCAAGATGGTTAAACAGTTTTCGGGTATCGTAAAAATCAATGATGAGTATGTCTTTTTTGATGAAGATGAAATCAAAAATTTGCTCGAGAAATTAGAGAACCCACCAGAATTGAGCTCGCATGAATTGATGCAAGTTGCCCTCACGGAGGAGTACGATGGCGCTAAAATCGAGTTGGGGAAGAAGGCAAAAGAATTGATGAGAAAACTAATAGACAGCGAAGAAACTAAAGTGCCCAAAGGATTGAAGGCAACACTTCGACCTTATCAATTGCGTGGTTACGAGTGGATGTATAAAAATGCTCGCATTGGTTTTGGAAGTGTAATTGCAGATGATATGGGTTTAGGAAAGACGCTGCAGGTAATCACCACGTTGCTAAAATTGAAAGAAGACGGACGACTCAAAAAACAAAAAGCACTTGTAATAGTTCCAACAACTTTGTTGACGAACTGGGACAAAGAAATTCGAAAATTTGCGCCTAGCTTGAAGGCTCATATTTATCATGGGACGGGTCGAAAAATGGAGCCGTTGCAAGGAGCTGATATCTTGTTGACGACCTACGGAGTTGCACGAACTGAGCTGACAAGGTTGCATAAACAAAAATGGATTCTGCTGGCGATTGACGAAGCACAGAATATTAAAAACCCTGCGACCGCTCAAACGAAAGCTATCAAAAAAATAAAAGCATCTGTGAGAATTGCAATGAGTGGCACGCCTGTTGAAAATCGACTGAGTGAATATTGGAGTATTTTTGATTTTACGAACAAGGGATATTTAGGGTCGCTTTCTAGTTTTAAAAAGGATTTTGCGAAGCCTATTGAAATAGACCGGGATCAAAGTCAATTGGATAATTTTAAAAAGATAACCGAACCGTTTATTATGCGTCGATTGAAGTCTGATAAAAGTGTAATCAAAGATTTACCCGAAAAAATTGAGAAAGATCAATATTGTAAATTGACGCCACAGCAATCTGCCATTTATCAAAATGTACTGGATACTACCATGCAAGCAGTCGAAACTGCCGAAGGAATTGCTCGAAAAGGAATTGTCCTAAAATTGATCACCGCACTTAAACAAGTATGTAATCATCCCAAACAATTTTTGAAAAAAGGAGATGCCGATCCTGCACTTTCGGGGAAAAGCCAATTGCTTTTTGACTTGATGAAACAGATTCTGGAGAACGGCGAGAAGACGTTGATTTTTACGCAATATCAAGAAATGGGAAAGATGTTGGTAGAGATGTTGGAAAAGGAATTTGGCTTGGAAATCTCATTTTTGCATGGAGGAGTAAGTCGAAAAAAACGAGATGAGATGGTCGAAGATTTTCAAAATAATCGGACTACTAGAGTTTTGATTTTATCATTGAAAGCAGGAGGAACTGGATTGAATTTGACCGCAGCGAATAATGTGATTCATTATGATTTGTGGTGGAATCCTGCGGTGGAAGCGCAAGCGACAGATCGTGCGTATCGGATTGGTCAAACGAAAAATGTGATGGTCCATCGGTTTATTACTCAAGGAACTTTTGAAGAAAAGATCAATCAATTACTGATGACGAAAAAGGAATTGGCGGAGTTGACGGTTTCGACGGGAGAGAAATGGATTGGGGAATACTCGGATAATGAGTTGCGAGAATTGGTTTCGTTGGGGTGATTTTTTTAGAAAAAAATGGTAACTCTAAAAAACATACAACGATAGATGAAAACGAAAAACAAGAAATTAAAGATGAAATTTCTTATTATGGAACTATTTAAATTTCATTCCTAAGAAGTAGAATCTTGGAAAAACAAAGTTTGAAAATCACAAGTGAAGAAGAACGAAAGACTTTTTATGAATCAATTGAGAAACAAATTTTGGAAAAAGATACAACTGCAAAAGAAGAATATTTAAGTGCATTTAAAGAATCTGTTTTTGAATATAGTAAACGAGTAGACGAAGCCTTTAATAAATCCGAAATCAAAGTTTACCCATCTTTCAATGAAGAAGTTGAATTACTGAAAAGCCTTTTTCAAAAATGAATATTCGATTTGATTTAAGTTAATCAAATTTTAAAATCTAAAAAAAGGCAACCTAAAGTAAAATTAGGTTGCCTTTTTTTTGAATTGGAGGAAAGTAATTTTACAAAAAAAAGCCCTTTGCGAAATATCACAAAGAGCTTTTTCAAAAAGTCAAAAATAAATTTGACCTATAGACTGTAGTCGTTAGCTTCAATCAATTTGGAAGCAACTAGTCGTCTTGCTGCTTTTACATTGATTGGCTGATATTTTGTAAAACGCTTCAAACCTAAAAGCATCGTTTTCAACAAGTCGCCTTCGGCAAAACCTGTTAATGCATCGGTTGCGTTTTTATTCATTCTTGCAGTTGTATCTGTGATGAAAGTTTTCAAAATAGCATCGTAAACATCTTGTGATTGTTTTTTATTTTCCATGCCAGCTAACTTCTCAACTCTCAATAAAGTTGATTCCGAATTGAAAACATCAATCATCATGTCAGCGATATTCATCAAGATTTCTTGCTCACTTTTCAAGTCAAGTTTACCTTCCATTTGCATTTTTGCAGCAGCACCAGCTACTATCAAAACTACTTTTTTGAAATCCTTAACTGCTTTGTTCTCTTCTGCGTAAGCACCTTCCAAAGGAGTCATCGAAGGCATTGAAGTCAATTCTTTTTGCACCGCCCAAGCTGGTCCAACGATATCTAATTTTCCTTTCATCGCACTTTTCAACAAACGATTGACCATCAACATTCGATTGATCTCATTTGTCCCTTCGTAAATTCTACTGATCCGAGCATCTCGATAAGCTGCCGCAGCTGGGTACTCTTCTGAGAAACCATTTCCACCGTGAATTTGTACACACTCATCAACGACATAATCTGTCACTTCCGAACCATATACTTTCATGATCGCACATTCAATTGCGTACTCATCAGCAGCTTCTAACAATGCTTCTACATAACTTGCACCACCTTCTAGCAGTTGAGTTTTTTTCACATGCATCAATCCTGATGTTCTGTAGATAGAAGATTCCAAGACGAAATTTCGAATGGCTTGCTCTCCGATTTTATATTGAATTGCACCAAAAGTAGAAATTGGCACTTTGAATTGAACTCTTTCATTGGCGTACCTTACACCCATCTGAATCGCTTTTTTATTTCCACCTAGGCACATTGCACCAAGTTTGTAACGACCTACATTTAAGATGTTAAAAGCAATAATATGACCTTTTCCTAACTCACCTAAAAGGTTATCTGTAGGAATAGTTACGTTTTCAAAAAATACTTGACGCGTTGAAGATCCTTTGATTCCCAACTTCTCTTCCTCTGCTCCAAATGTCAATCCTGGTGTTTCTCGATCTACAATAAAACCTGTAAATTTATCTCCATCCACTTGCGCGAAAACAATAAATACATCTGCAAAACCTGCATTAGTAATCCACATTTTTTGTCCATTCAAAATGTAAGATTTTCCATCTTCACTTAAATCTGCTCTGGTTTTTGCAGCCAATGCATCTGAACCTGAACTTGGTTCTGTCAAACAATAAGAAGCTTTCAACTCACCACTTCCCAATCCTGGTAAATATTTGTTCTTTTGTTCTTCTGTTCCAAAATATAAAATCGGTAAAGTTCCAATTCCAGTATGCGCAGCATAAGTTGTCGTGAATCCTCCACCTGATTTTCCCAACTCTTCCAAAATCACTGTATTAGTATGAGTATCCATCGGCATACCGTCAAATCTCTCAGGGATATGTGAACTCAATAATCCTAACTCTCCAGCTTTTTCCAAAAGTGCCGCTTGGAATTCTAGTTTCTTACCTTTATCGTTTGGAGCAACTTCATTTTCGACGAAGTCACGACACATTTGACGAACCATTTCTTGCTCTTCGTTTAATTCTTCTGGAATAAACATTCCTTCTGCGAGAGAATCTTTGATGATAAATTCTCCACCTTTAAGTGCGTCTTGCTCGATAAAATTACCTGGGTTTTGAGTCATGATATAAGTGATTTTTTGATTTTAATAAATTTAGTTCCGCTACTTCGTGCGAATATTCGCTCAATATATGTGTTTTAAACAAAAGTCGAAAGCATATAGTTACCATTATTGCGAATATTCGCAATACTTAAACGTGTTTAACAATTATAAATATTACTATTATTTATAATAGAAAAATTCTTGCCAATTTGGTGACCATGAAAAAAACCTCAAATGGCGGGCTGTCATTTGAGGTTTTTTGGGGAAAATAATTTCGTAGTTCCTGCTACGAAAAAAATAAAGTTTAAGAACTTTCCGTAGCGGGAGCTACGGAATTACTTTAAGAGAGAACTGTATCCAAATAATCTTGCTCTAATTTTATCCACCAATGAAATTGAGAATTTCTTAGGAACTAAATTTACATCTTTCAAATTCGCGTAAGCATTTACTCGAACCTTAAAAGCACTATCTTTTAGTAATTTTTGTAATTCCAAAACTTGCTCTGTACTCAATTCCACTTCATACTCCGCATGAATATCGGTGATGGCTTGCGCACAATTTTCTCTGACTTCTGGGATTTTAGAGCGCAATTTTTGAGTTAGAAATTCAACTGATTTGGTATAAAACCCTGCATTCATATCTTCCAAATAGGTCAAATAAATCATCGCACTCAAACTGTCGATGGCATCCTTATTTCCACCTTCTGCCTTTGCAATTAGTTGCGATAGTTCAGTGTGGAAAAAGTCCTCCCAACCTTGCGGATAATTCCAAATAGCTTCGTAAAAGATACCTCGATGGGAAAGTGAGCCGTAATTTACCTTTGAAAGATAATTTAGGAACATCTCTTTTTGGCTAACCGCGCGAGTATGAATTTCTTTCAGAAGAGATTGTTTGGTTTCATGATCCAAATCATGAAATGTGTTAAGTTTGTTTTGTAAGTCAGTAAACATGGATTTATTTATGGAATTAGATTATATGTTGATAGAGATTAAATTATAGTTTGAGAGTTGTTCTTGAGTTTTTTTAAAATCAAAAGTCATACCCAACAAAAAACCACCGCCACCTGCACCACATAATTTTAATTTGTAAAGGTTATTTGCCAGCCCATCTAACCAAATGGTTCGAAGGTCACTTGGGATCATTTCGAGAAAATACTTGAATTGAAAATGTCCAATTTCATGAATCATTTCAAATAATGATGTTCTATTTTGATTTAAAAAAGTAGTAATTGCTTCATCTACCAATGGATTTAACTCTGATTGGATGCGAGCAAAATAATAATCGTCGGCACATTTTTCTAAAAAAATATTGACAAATGACTCGGTTTCTCGAGGTATTTTAGTGTCTAGTAAAAAGAATTGGCCTCGATTATTTTTATCCAAATCAATTTCTTCCTGAATATCGACTTGCTCAATTTTTTCAGTTGATTCTAGTAAGATGACTTTTTCCAAAAAACAAATCAAAGGATCCGTCCCCGAACTTGAGCCATGAAAAAAACTTTCTAGCTGCGCAAATATTTTTTTCAGGGCTAAAAAATTAGTTGGCTCTTTTTCTAATTTAGTATCACAAAAAACATCGTAAACCGCTGCACACAAAGCTCCCGAACTTCCTACTCCATAGCCAGTAGGAATATTTGATTTGAAAAATAAACCTTTGTCTAACTCTTTCTTAAAATGCTCAATATCCAAATCAAATAATAGCTCATTTGCATTCTTCAACTTTTTTAAATGGTTAACGAAAGTAGGTAAATTCATTTGTTTTTCCTCAATATTCTCTGTTGCATATTCCCAATTTCCTGAAAAATGGAACAAAGGCATCGCCAAAGCTTGTGAACCTTTGATAATTGAATGCTCTCCGAAAAGTAATAATTTGGAAGTATATTTTTTCATTACGTAAAACGACTTTCCAAGTCGTAAGTTGTCTAGTTTTCAAAGCGAATTAAAATATTGTTTTGTGAAGTAACAAATCACTATAAGAATTATCAATCAAATCTTCTTCTTCAATTCTAAGCAAATTTAAATAAAATTGACATTGCTCCAAGAGTTTTCCTCGCCAATCGAACTATCAGAATCAATCGCTTCAATCTCCATAAAATTATCCAAATTTTCACCTCATCCACATGGGATTTCACATTATCAATAAGATAAATCGAACGTAATTTATCAACGACGATTAAAATTCCATTCGCTTGAGTCAATAATTGTTTCAACGAAGAATCAGGATGTGGATGATACAAAATATAAATTGATTTCTTCGGGCCAGCCCGATTTGGTCGATCATAATGAATCAAATAATTTTCAATATTCCCTTCCCGAAATTTAATTCGACCATTCGGTACGTTAAAATAAGTATCAAGTTGATGATCCACCCCTTTAAAATCTGCTTGATGAGATGCCAACATTTCTTTAATCGAAGCAGGATCTTTAGACCTTGCTTTTATTTTTATGTTAAGTGCCATATTCAATGTTTTAGTAAAACGACTCTCCGAGTCGTTCTTCGTCCAACGATTCTCCAGAATCCATTAGTACAAATAAACTCGTTTCACTCGATCCGAAATAGTCGGAAAAATTTCATAAGGAATCGTTCCCATCACATTTGCCAATTCTTCCACCGTCGGATTTTCCCCAAAAATAATCACTTCATCCCCCGTAGCTGCTTTGGGAATTTTTGTCACATCAACCATGCACATATCCATGCAGATGTTCCCAGCAATATGTGCACGTTTTCCTTGAATCAAAACACTAAAATTTCCATTGCCCGCCGAACGCATCAATCCATCAGCATAACCAATACTAATCGTGGCAATTCGCATCGCTTTTTTTGCCTTACCTTTTCGACCGTAGCCGATCGTCTCGCCTTTTGTGATGTTTTTTATTTGGGAAATAGTCGCTTTAAGGGTGTGCACTTTTTCTAATTGATTTTGGATAGTTTGGCTTCCATCAATTCCATATAAACCAATTCCCAAGCGCACCATTTCCATCTGATGTTGTGGAAAACGATTGATGCCACTTGTGTTTAAAATATGTCGCATTGGGCTAATTTTTAATCCAGCGCAAATTTCATCATACATTTTTTGAAAACGACTGACTTGATTTTTGGTAAAATTATCATGTTCATTAGCTTCACTTCCAGCTAAGTGTGAAAAGATAGATTGAATTTTTATGTGCTTATTTTTTTTCAAAATGGCAATCAAATGATCTAAATCTTTTTCTTCAAAACCCAGCCTCCTCATGCCAGTATCTAATTTCAAATGAATCAGAATTTTTAATTTTTTATTAGAAAAGTGCTGAACGAATTTTTCCAATAATTCTAAACTATAAATCTCCGCTTCCAAATTCTGTTTTTCCAAAGCGTCAAAAACGGCCTCCTCCGGATTCAAAACTAAGATAGGTAATTGAATTCCCGCTCTGCGCAATTCCACGCCTTCATCAGCATAGGCGACAGCGAGATAATCTACTTTTTGAAATTCTAATAATTTGGCCACTTCAACACTTCCACTCCCGTAGGCAGAGGCTTTGACCATTGCCATGAGTTTAGTTTTTGGTTTTAAAAAACTATTGTAAACATTGAGATTTAGAACCAAAGCATTTAGGTCAATTTCCAAAACTGTATTATGATTTTTCTTTGAAAGTCGTTCCGCAATTTTTTCAAACTCAAAAGGTCGAGCACCTTTCAGAAGGATATTTTCATTTTGAAAATTAGTGGTTTGTGCTTTTTTCAAAAAGTCTAAAGTCGTTTTGAAAAACTGCGTTTTTATCTTTTTGTCTAAGTATTTTTTTAGGGAAAAAACGTGTTGACCAATCCCAATTACTTTCGAAATATTTTTGTCTTCAATCAATTGAGCAATGGTTTGATACAAAATTTTTGTACTCATTTCCACCTGCAAGATATCAGAAATGATTAGCGTTCGTTGGTTTAATTTCCCTTGCTGTTCAAGATAGTTGAGGGCTATTTTTAGTGCGGTCAAATCGGCATTGTAACTATCATTGATGATGAGGCAATTGTTGACTCCTTCCTTGATTTCAAGGCGCATTGGAACAGGTCGAAGTTGTTGAATTTTTTCAGCAATCCAAGTATTTTTTTTCTTTAAAAAAAGTAAGACTGCCCAACAATGAATAGCATTTTCAATCGAGGCTTCATCGGTGAAAGGAATCGTAATCGAGATTTTATTTTTGTTAAAAATTCCTTCGATTAGAGTTTGTTGTTTTTGTTTAGAAGTGGAAGTTATTTGAAGTTTTGCTTTGCCTTTTCTTGACCAAGTAAATAATTTTGCTTTGCCAAATTGTTGCATTCGCTTGTGGATTAATTCATTGTCTTGACAAAAAACAATAGTTTTGCATTTTTGAAATAGCTTTAATTTCTCTTCTAATTTTTCCTCGATATTTTTAAAACCTTCGCTGTGCGCATCTCCAATATTTGTAAAAATTCCAAGCTCAGGTTGTATGATTTTTTCCGAAAATTCCATTTCATTTGTCGTAGAAATTCCTGCTTCAAATATGCCAAGGGTGTGTTCTTTTCTGATTAAAAAAACAGACATCGGAACACCGATTTGTGAATTATAACTTTTGGGACTTGCAACGACTTGATGATCATTTTGCAAAAATTGCAAGAGCCATTCTTTGACAATAGTTTTTCCATTACTGCCGGTGATACCAATTGATTTTAAGGAAAATTGACTTCGATGGAATAGCGCCAATTGTTGAAGTGCGGCAACTGATTTTTTTACTAAAATAAAATTCGCTTTTTGGAAAAGACGAGTAGCTATTTTCTTTTCAACAATGAAATTACGGACACCTTTATCATAAAGTTGTTGGATAAAATCATGTCCATCTCGACGTTCCCCTTGGATAGCAAAAAACAATGAAGTGGTTGGAAAACTAACTTGGCGGCTATCAAATAATAAATGTTCAACAGAAGTATTTAAGATTTTCTTTTTCAAAAAAATCCCACCAGTTAGTTCTGCTATCTTTCGAATATCATACATCTGAGAAAGTTAATTAGTTGAGGAGGGAATTGGTTGATTAGGTAATCGGGCAATTAGGGAAAGTGAAAACAGGGCGACAAGGAGCCAAGTCATAGCCTGATTGCCTAATCACCTATTCAACCATATTATTATTCCATCTCGATGAGGAGTTGTCCTTTTTCTACTGCTTTACCTTGGTCAATATGTATAGCTTTGACGATTCCTTCGCCAACAGATTTGATCACATTTTCCATCTTCATGGCTTCAAGAATGAGTAGGCCATCTCCTTTCTGAACTTCCTGACCAACCTCAACTAAAACGCCTAGAACTAGACCTGGCATTGGAGCTTGCACATCAGTTACTTTTTGAGTATTCACGACAGAAAGCCCTAGTTGATTGACTAATTGATCGAAGCGATCTGCAATATTTATTTCGTAAGAATTACCATTTATTTTAATGGTAAATGTATTTTTAGAAAAGTCAGCATTGACCACTTCTGCTCTAAAAGCTTTATTGTTTTTTAAGATATGAAAATGCCCATCTTGTTCTTTTACGAAGTCAAAATTATTTATTTGTTCGGCATCGAAATCAAATTTAGATTGCTCGTTGACGGTTATATTATAGTTATTTTTATCCATGAGTTTAACTTTTTACTTTGCTCAATTTCATCATAAAATAAGTTTCAAAAATAGTGAATATCAGATAAACTATTAGAAAAGGAATCGCATACATTTTGGAAGATGGTTCCGCTAATTTGAAATATCCAACAATTACAAAAATGCACAATGCCATTTTTGCGGAAGTTGTTAATAAAACTTGTTGTAAAAAAAGATTTTTATCAGAACTTACCGCAGCGCGTGCTGCCAAGAAGTACATCAAAGTACTAAAAAGAATAAACGAGATAAAGCTGAGATATGAAAAAGCTTGGAAAGGTGCAAACTGAGGAAGCTTATTAAGTAAAAAAAGCAGAAGAAAGGAAATTACTGAAATGATGGTAAGTTGAAGAAGGAAATTTTTATGATTCATAGTTTTTATTACGTTTTGAATTTTGAATGAATGAATTTTAAAAGATGATTCAAAATTCATTCATTCATTCTAAACTCAAAACTACAAATCTTTTAAGGCAATATATAAACCTGTGAGGGTAAAAAGTAAAGCAAATAATGCAGTCAGGTATTGTTTATCAAATTGAGCCCATTCATCTAGTTTGTAACCAATAAATGCACCTATAGCAATAGTTGCACCTAGTTGGAAAGCAAGACCAGAATATTTCAAGTAGATATTAGCCGACTTTTTGGGTTGCTTTTTGTCCAAAAGATTGTTTGTTTTGATTTTCTTGATTCATTTTTTTCACAGGCGCAGATCCAATTTTATTTTTGTTAGCTCCCATTCTACAAGTTACATTGAATGTAGCTCCCGATTGAACCAATAATTTATTTGTATTGACATCTCCATGTACTTCTGCAGAATCTTTCACAGTAAGCAATTGGTTAACTTTTAAGTTTCCTTCGAATCGACCTTCGATAACTGCATTTTCACATTGCACATCGCCTTCGATAGCCCCTGTTGGGCCGATAATCACTTTTGATTTACAAATTAATGTTCCAACGATAATCCCATCAATTCGAATATCACTTTCTGAAGAAACAGTACCCTCTACTTTTGTCCCTTTTACCAAACTATTTAAAGCATTAGATGTACTTGATGGTGCCGAATTCTTGTTATTCGAAGCAGGAGTTGCGTCATTCTTTTTACTACCAAACATGTCTTATTTTTTTTGGAATGATTGAATAGATGAGTCAAAATGAGTACTAAGTTAGATTAGTATGTTTTTTATTATTTCCCAATAACCATACTGAATAGTAAATTAAAATACTGGTTTTTGACTCGCCTTTTTACTCTTTCAGACTGTTTACTTTCTCAAAGCAGACTGAAAGTTAATATTTTATTCTGACGAAGCTGGGGAAAAAGAATACTATTTCCTGATTAAAACTTCATCAATTTTTTTCAAAAACAAAAAGATATTATGGTTTTTACCAAAATAAAAAGAGATGTCTCCTATAAAGTGTTAGTTAAGGAGACATCTCTTTGGGTATAAAAATAATATTTTTCTGTAATGTTTTAATAAAAATCCTGATATATTTATATTTGGTACTATCTTAAAAATTAGGACAGTAAACATTTCTTACCTCTGGTCCACAAATTTTGTAAGTCATAGCAAATTCGAATGCACCATTTGAATTACTTGCTGGTCTTAAGCTAGATACATTTATATCGTAGCTAAATCCGATAGAAAATTGTTCGTAATCGAATTTAGTGGAAAGAATGAATGCGTCAGAAGTGATCGCATCATTGAAGTGATTAGCTATACGGTACCAAGCTCCAATTTGGAAAGCTTGTTGTAATCTTTTACTTTTTCCCAAAAGGAATTTTAAGCTAGTTCCAGCATTTAACTGAAATGATGGTCCTTGAAAGAAGGTTACCACTCCTGGTACTAAACCTACTCGGTCAGAAACTAGGAATTCTCCACCTGCATGGATCGTAAACTTGCTATATAATTCTTCGAAACCATCTTTTTGGAAAGATTGATTTGCTCTATTTAAGTGATTAAATGCACCTCCAATGTAAAAATTATTGTCTTCGTCAAAAACGGAGAACCATAATAATCCAGCAGAAATATCAGCGTAGATGAAGTTATCGTTGTCAAATACTTCTCCAGATGGTAATCCTTCGTCGAATCCACCTTGTCCATCATGTTGAGAACCATATCGAAGTTTTAAGAAGTCAATACTTCTTTGAGAAGCTCCGGCATCAGCACCTACGACTAAGTAGTTACCTGATTTTCGGCCTCCGCTCATTTTTTTACTATAAGATAAAGACAGTCTTCCTTGAAGCGTTGAGAAATTTGATTCCCCTGCTCTATCTCCCCAAAAAGTACCACCTACTCCAAAGAAATCACTTCTACCAACAGGAATCCGTTGATCGTATGATACTGAATAAGTAGAGAATGCATTTGCTTTTAATACACTTGCCCATTGATTACGGTAATTTCCTGATAAACGAACATTACAGTTCATCACACCCGTTAAAGCTGGGTTTAGATTTAAAGGAGAGGAATAAAACTGTGAGAAATGGATGTCTTGTGCTGTCAAGGTTGCTGTTCCCATCACAGCAAAGAAGATAATAAGTAGATATTTCAAACTTTTCATGAATCAGTAATTTGAACCTGTTAAGTAGTTAATTAAAAAAATTGGACAAGGGATTTTAAGCTAGGTAATTATACAAATAGTTCGTAAAAATAGGTAAAATCAATTAATAATGAAACGTTGCCAAGTAATTAGTTATCTAATTTACGACATTTTTTGCATGTTTATCCAACGTATTATTTTTATTCATATTTCAAAACACCTTGCCTTTGTTTTGTTTTAGATACTTTTTGGCAAAAAACTGCTGCCTCTGCCTCTATATTTTATTATTTGGAAAAACTTTATTCTTCGTTTTTCCAAATAGCACCATATTTATCTACCAATATATTATCATAATAATCTGCTTTTTCAAAAAGATATTTAAATAATTTCATTCCGGTATCCATATTTAGATAGCGATCATAAATGAGCAAAGACAATACAATATCATTTTCTTTGATGCTAAAAGTAAGGCCTTCAATCTCATAATTTTGTTTCAAAAGGTATTCATAGAGGGGATTTATATTTTCTTTGGGCAAGGAACAGAGAGAAGCATCTCCCATGATTAGCCCTGTTTTTTCATGATATGATATTTTGATATTTGCGCTTCCTTCGATAATTTCCCAATGATTTGGGCCAATTCTAGAAAGTCCCACATGATGGCCCATCGAATCTAAAAGTTCTTCCATCGTTTTTGAAACACCAAGTGCCTCGTACTCATCAATTTTAGAGGGCATTTGAATTTTAGCACCACAATATGGACAATAATTTTCGTTTGCTTTTTTTTCAAAAACAATATTAGAGCAAGAACTGCAACGAATGCCAACCTGATTATCAGCTGCTTGAAATTCTTCAATGGTCTTTTGCAAATAATTTACTGGAAGTGAAAATCCGACATTATTTCCATTTTGAATAACAAAAGTATTGATACCTACGATTTTTCCCTCTTTATTAATAAGTGGACCACCGCTATTTCCAGGATTGAGGGCGGCATCATGTTGGATATAAATGAGATCATTTTTCTCTTTTTCAATATTAGATACGATGCCTTGGGTAGCGGAATATTTTAGGCCAAAAGGATGACCTGCTGCAATAACTATTTCTCCTCGTTCCATCTCTTTTCCTTGATATAAATCAACTGCTGGGGCTTCAATAATATTAGGGGGCTGCAAGAAAGCTAAGTCATGACGAATATCTGAAAAAATTACTTTGGTCATTTGTTTTTCAAAACCTTCTCCATTGATGATTACTTCTCGATTATCTCTGATGACATGTTCGTTAGTCACGATTAGGTTAGCATCTTTTAGATAAAAACCAGTCCCTGTGCTGTACGGAGTAGCAACCTGAACAATGACACTTTTATATTTATTAATTATTTCTTTCATGCTGTTTTCGTCAAGTCAAGATTTCGAACCATGATTAAAAATGATTTTGCAAAATTGGCCAAAGAATCAAATTTTAATAAACTTTTATCAGGATTCATTCGACCATATAGTTCTTCATTGTTATCCGTAATATCCTTGATGGCACGTTTGATTGCTTTTTTGTCAAAAGTATTTCTCACAGCATCATAATAATTTAAAGTGTAACCTAAGTCTTTAAAATAATCAGCTTCGACTATTTGATAATACAAATGAAACAACTCCCGAACGGGGCGAGGTGCCGCAAAATTAAACATACAATATCCCACAATATAACCTGGGATACCTATTGCAATCGGATGATATCCATGCTCATTATACCAATCCATATTATGCAACTCGCCATCTATAAAACTTACAATTCGATCATGATTGACCGGTTTAGTAATTCCGAAAGTAGATTTTGTCAAATACATTTCTAAGAAATAATCTTCCTTCGTTCTTCCTAATAACTTATTCAATTCCTTTCGGATGATAATATTTTTTTGAGCTGGATTTTTTTTATCTGTGGTAAAATAAATACGATGAATTCGTTCCAAAGTCTCCATCATAAAACCTTCTGGCTTGGTCAAATAATCGAGTTTGTAACTTAAGTTTAGTAACACATAAGCATAGCCTCCAGGATATTTATCCAAGCTAGGTTTTCCACTATCCATGGCCGTGAGCGCAGCATTGATTTCATGGGTGACATATTTATGTTTGACCTCTTTTTCTTTCAAAGGAAGGTCAACTAAGTGGACGGTATCCACAGGTTTTAACATCCTGAATTCATCAATTAAAATATCATCCAATTTATCAGCATTAGTCGCTAATTCTTTGAGTGCATAATATAACTTGTAGGGAGATCCATCCAAAATGTAAGTGTCAAAACGAATCGAAATATTATTGTCAGGATCGAGTGCGAAGCGACTGTAGCGAAGTGAAAAATTTCGTTCCATCAAGCGACGCATAAAGCCAATATTTAGCGTTTCCGTCTGAGCAACTTTGGCTTCGATAGTTACTTTTTCAATGTCGGCGACGCCAGTTGCTTTTTTGGAACCTTGGAAAATCTCAAAATGAATTTTTCCATTTTCTTCTTTCCAAGTAACATTGTCCTCAAAGTCATCTCGGAGATAATTGAAAAACTCCAAGTACGAGGCAATGTACTGTTCTTTTTCAAACAACGACAATGCTTTATCCCACGAATCATACTGTTTCGCATCTTTATAAGAGTCACTATATCTTCCAAAACTTAGTTTTGGTTGTGGCTCTGTATTCCTTCTTCCTCCAAAAAGTTGATCAAAAAAGCTCATTGATTATTTTGTGAAATTATTCTGTTTATTTTTGCGGGTCGAAATTTAATATAATTAACTGACTTTACTAAAAAAAAGATCTTCTTAGACAAATTTAGTGGTCAAGTTAAAATTGGAATCAAAGACGATCCCGTTCACAATCGGGAAAGTGTTGATTGTAATTTTGGCTTGATTTAAAAACGCTAAATTTGTCTAAGAACTAAATAAATATGAGCAACGTTTTTCGAACGATACTTCAGTATAAACCGTCTCCTTTCCAAATCAGTCATCAAGGTGGATTACTCTGCATAGGCTCTTGCTTTGCAGAACATATTTTTGAGTGCTTAAATAGTTTCAAATTTAGCACTTTACTCAACCCATTTGGAATTATTTTTAATCCAATTTCGATGGCCAAAAGTTTAGAGATTCTATTGGATGAAAATCGACTTTTTGAAAAAAAAGATCTTTTTCAACATCTTGGTGGATGGCATAGTTTTCAGCATCATGGAAGTTTTTCTAATCCGAGGGAAGAACTTGTTTTGGAAAAAATAAATAATGCACTTTTGGAAGCTCGAGTATTTTTAAAAAAAGCAGAATTTCTTGTTTTAACTTTCGGAACTTCCAATGTTTTTGTGAGTGAAAAAACAGGACAGGTCGTTGCCAATTGCCACAAGGTTCCTCAAAAATATTTTATCCATAAAAAATTAAGTTCAGATGAAATCATCGTGACGCTAGATGATGTTTTCAGAAAAATAGCCAGAGCATTTCCTCATTTAAAAATCATCACAACGGTCAGTCCAGTTCGCCATATTCGAGGTGGATTGGTCGCAAATCAAGTGAGCAAAGCAAAACTTTTAGTAGCGCTTGATAACCTTGCTTCGCTTCATTCAAACCTTGCTTATTTTCCATCTTATGAAATTATGATGGACGATTTACGCGATTATCGTTTTTATAAAAAAGACTTAATTCACCCGAATGAAATGGCGGTGGACTACATTTGGGATTTTTTTTCCAAAACATTTTTCACAGAAAAGACTATAGAGTTGAATGCGAAATTGGAGAAAATAAATTTGGCTCAAACTCATCGACCTTTTCATCCTGAGTCAGAAGAACATCTAAAATTTAAGAAAAATCAATTGGTGAAAATAGAGGAATTGGAAAAAGGATTTCCGTTTTTGGATTTAGGAAAGGAGAAAGAATTTTTTGGAAAAACTAAAAATTAACCTCTCCACCAAAACCAAAATACTCCGCTATCGTCGAGTGAGTTTTAAAGAAAACCTCAAAAATACTTTCCGATCCATAACTCCTTTTCCGCAGCTAAAGAAAAAGTGAAAAAATAGAAAGCTAGGAGTAAACCACACTTTTAAAAAATGTAGGAATCGTAAAAAGAGGAAGAGTTTTAGTCTCGCTTGCCGTTAATTTCATTAACTGGTCGTTAAACATAAGTTAAAAGGATAGTGTGGTTACCTACAGTTTTAGAATATAACTCGTTCTTTGTCAGTAAGTTAAATGTTAAAGTCGATTTATTCGAAAAAAAAGACATGTAACCTTGGGCTATATTTCTGAGTCTGATAAATCGAAAACATTACAATAAAATTGTAAATTCGCAGTCTTTAAAAAAGGCGTTTATATTTTTCTCAAAGTCAAAACAACTTTTTTTTTAGAACATAGAAAGCAAAAATAATTAAAGAATCAAAATCTAGTAAAATTATGAATAAGAACACAATTAATATGATAGGCAAAAAAATAGTTTTTATGATGGCTTTGGTCATGGTGACTTCTGCTACGATGGTTGCTCAAAAAATTGCTTCCATCGATGTGAATGGAATTTTGGAAAGTATGCCAGAATATAAAAAAGCACAATCTGAATTGGATCAATCTGCTGCGAAGTGGAGACAAGATATCGCAAAAGAGTACGATAAAATTAAAGGTATGTACAATAAATACCAAGCTGAAAGTGTGATGATGACCGACGAAATGCGAAAGCAAAAAGAAGATGAAATCGTAGCACAAGAACAGACGGTTAGAGAAATGCAAAAATCAAAATTTGGACCAGAGGGAGCTTTGTTTGAAAAAAGACAAGAACTCGTAGCGCCAATTCAAGAGCAAGTTTACACCGTAATCGAAGAATATGCATCTGAAAAAGGATATGATTATATTTTTGATTCAGGAGGAGCGACAGGAATTATTTTCGCCAATCCTCGATATGACAAAACAGACGAAGTCAAAAAAAAATTAGGAATTAAGTAAAGTAAATTAGCGTGTAGAGATTATCTTTGCAGCCCAATTCAAATAAAATTACATTTTATCAACAAATCCGACTCTGAAAAATAAAATTCGAGAAGGTAATTAAATCTGAAAATAGCAATGAGAAAATTTATCAAAATTAGTTGTTTATTAGTGATGTTTACGATGATCACTATGAGCGCACAAGCTCAGAAATTTGGATTCATCGATTCTGATGCACTCCTTCTTGAAATGCCAAAAGTAAAACAAGCTAGAGCCAATTTGGAGGTTTTACAAAATCAGCTACAGGCCAAAGGTCAAAATATGGTTACTGATTTTCAAACGAAAGCACAAGCTTTACAAGATAAAAACCAAAAAGGTTTAATCACTCCAAAAGATGCAGCGGATGAAGAAAAGAAATTAATGAAAAAGCAAGAAGAGATTCAAAAATTTGAGCAAGATATGATCAAACAATTGCAAGCTCGTGAGCAAAAAGAATTGCAACCAATCTTGAATGAAGTAAACGATGCGATCAAAGCTGTAGCTAAAGAAAATGGGTACCAATTTATTTTTGAAAAGAAGACTTTGCTTTATTTTGAAGATTCTATGAATGTAGGAACTTTGGTGAAAGCAAAATTAAAGATGTAAAAAACTATTTTGGGTTTTTCCAAAAAATAGTTCTATAAAAAAAATGGCTACTTCGAAAGAGGTGGCCATTTTTTTTTATTTTTGGAAAAAAGTAAATATGAAAATCACTTTGGAAAAAGGGAACAAAAGCTACGAAGCAGATCTTTCCCAACCGCTCGACATTTCCATTCCACTTGAAGCAGGTGAGGAAACTGTCAATTGTTTCTATGCTCCACCCATGCAAACTTGGCCGGTCGTGGCGGGTGATTTTATTGGCTTGAGAAAATATGGACCAGTTAATTTTTTGAATGTAAAATTAAATCCGCACGGAAATGGTACCCACACCGAGTGCGTCGGCCACATCGCAAGGGAAAAATATTCGATCAATAAATCTTTGCAAAAATTTCATTTTTTTGCCAAATTAATTTCAGTTACTCCAACTGAAATGAAAAATGGCGATCACGTTATTTTTAAAGAACAGCTTGAATCTCTTTTTGAAAAAAACGAAGCAGCAGCCATCGTCATTCGAACTTTGCCTAATAAGAAGAAAAAGCTAAAAAAGAATTATTCAGGTACGAATCCAACTTACGTTCATCACGAAGCGACTCAATATTTAGTAGATTGTGGGGTTCAGCATTTGCTGATTGATTTGCCTTCGGTGGATCGAGAAGAAGATAATGGAGAGCTTTTGTCGCATCATACTTTTTGGCAATATCCACACGCCATACGGGAGAGGTGTACGATTTCAGAATTGATTTTTGTCAATGATGAAATTTCAGATGGGATGTATTTATTGAATATTTCGATTGCTTCTTTTGAGATAGATGTGAGCCCGAGCAAACCTGTTTTGTACAAATTAAATCGAGTGTATAATATTTCTCCGAGGTAAAAAATGTATAAAAAATGAAAAATTGGTCAGGCCTAGAAAATTGGAATCCAGCTAAAATTTTGTTTCCCGAATCGGAAGAAGCGATTCAACAAATCGTCAAATCTGCGCTGGATAAAAAACAAAAAATTCGCATCATTGGCTCAGGTCATTCCTTCACAAAACTTTGCGTGACCAATGATATTTTAATTACCCTAGATAAATATCAAGGACTAGTTCAAGTTGATAAATCATCGAATCAAGTCACGATAAAAGGTGGAACCAAACTGAAAAGATTAGGAGAGTTGCTGCATGCCGAAGGTTTGGCGATGGAAAATTTAGGGGACATTGATGCGCAATCTATTGCAGGAACAATCAGCACCGGAACGCATGGAACGGGAGCAGGTTTTGGGACGATCAGCACGCAAGTTCGAGCGATTCGATTGGTCAACGGCTTGGGTGAAATCGTAGAATGTTCGACTGAAAAAAATGTAGAATTATTCAAAGCTGCGCAAGTTTCACTCGGTGCTTTGGGAGTTATCACGCAGATAACTTTGCAATGCCTGCCGAGTTACAAACTCAAAATGGTTTATGAAAAATCAAGTTTGAGCGAGGTTTTAAAAACGTATAAATCCATCAACCAAGCGACTCGCAATTTCGAATTATATTGGATGCCGTTTACTGATGCCGTGCTTACCAAAAAAGCAAATGTCACCAATGAACAAGTTGATAAAATCGGAGTTAGTAGTTTTTTTCAAGAATATATTTTGGAAAATTTAGGGTTTAAAATCCTCTGCGAAGTCGCGAATCTTTTCCCGTCAAAGAACAGATGGGTTTCTGAAATTTCTGCCAAGACCCTTTCTACTGTGATCAAGAGAGCTTACAGTCACAATATTTATGCAACTGTTCGTGCAGTCAGATTTAATGAAATGGAATACAATGTTCCAGTCGAAGCATACGAAGAAGTGATGAAAGAAATTCAACGAAGTTTTGAGAAAAATGAATTTCAGGTTCATTTTCCCATTGAAAATAGATTTGTCAAAGGAGATGATATTTATTTGAGTCCTGCATTTGGTCGAGACTCTGCGTACATCGCTTGCCACGTTTATTCGAAGAAAAAGCACGAGGCATATTTTCAAAAAATGGAAGACATTTTTAAAGCGCACGATGGTCGTCCGCATTGGGGAAAGTTGCACACTCGAAATGCAAATGAATTGTTAGCACTTTATCCAAAGATGTCTGATTTTTTAAAAAATCGAGTAGAGCAAGATCCTGAGCAAATTTTTATTAGCCCGTATTTTAAAACCCTTTTGAGTATATTCTAAATTAGTAATCTGCTTTAGCAGAACTAAAGAACTAAAGAAATGGAAGAAAAATATTTTGAATCTCTCCACCAAGAATTAAAAAGTCAACCAAGAGCAATTCCGTTTTTGCTCATTGATTTGGATAAACTAGATCAAAATATCGCAACCTTAAATTCTTCCATTCAACCAAATATCGACTTCCGGATAGTTGTCAAATCTTTGCCATCTCCAGAGTTAATTAACTACGTGATGCGAAAAGCAAACACTAAAAAATTGATGGTTTTTCACCAACCATTTTTATCTCACCTTTCTAAAATTCAGGACAATTCAGTTGACATTCTTTTGGGAAAACCGATGCCCGTAAAAACAGCAGAATTTTATTATCAAACCTTAAAAACACTCAACGGTTTTTCCCCAACAAAACAATTACAATGGCTAGTGGACACGACTCAGCGAGTAGAGGAATATATTTTTTTAGCAAAAAAAATTAAACAAAAATTACGACTCAATTTAGAAATTGATGTCGGGTTGCGAAGAGGAGGTTTTACAAAAATGGCTGACTTAAGAAATGCCTTGCACCTCATTCAAAGTAATTTGGAGCAGGTAGAATTTAGTGGATTTATGGGCTATGATCCACATGTCGTGAAACTCCCCAAAGTCATCATGTCAAAAGAAAAGGCTTTAAAAAAGGCAAATGATTTTTATGGAAAATGTATTGATTTATTGAAAAATGAATTTCCAAATTTACTTCACGAGCATTTAATTTTCAACGGAGCAGGCAGCCCAACCGTAGAATTGCATCAAAATAAAAACACTCCTCTCAACGATATTTCTGCAGGTTCTTGCTTAGTCAAACCAACTACTTTTGATATTCCAACTCTGGGGAAATATGTTCCAGCAAGTTTTATCGCAACTCCAATTTTAAAAAAAATGAAAGGCACCACAATTCCTGGAATTGAAAAATTAAAAGGTCTTTTAAATTTTTTAAATAAAAAAAATCGACAATCGTATTTTATTTACGGAGGGTTTTGGAAAGCAGATTATTACTATCCAAAAGGAGTTTCTGAAAACGAATTATATGGTTCAAGCACCAACCAAACGATGATAAATTCTGCTTCAAAAAAAGAATTGCAAGTGGATGATTTTATTTTTTTACGACCACATCAAAGTGAATTTGTGTTTTTACAATTTGGAAAAATTTTGACTTTGAGGAATGGAAAAGCCGATGGAGAATTTTCTTTGCTTTCGCAGGTTTAAGCAATTGATCAAAAATAGGTATGAGTAATAATGTCCAAGCACTCATACCTATTTCCGATCAATTGCTTTTTTTATAAAACTTAAATTAACAAAGTCCTGTGCAGGAAAAATACAGCTTGCACCGCCTGTTTTTTTTTAATAAAAATTATAACCTCTTCTTTAAAAAATCCAAAGCCATCGCATTCGCTTCCTGAGCAGCAGCTTCCTCGTATCGAGGACTACTCGGATTGGCAAAAGCATGATTTGCCTCAAATTGTTTAAAGGTAAAATTCTTACCTGTAGCTTTTGTTAGCGCATCAAATTTATTGACAACTTCAGGAGTAATCCAGCCATCTTTCTCTGCGAAAATCCCAAGTACATCTGCTTTCAGCGGAACTAAATCTTTGGCATTTTCCACAGGCATCCCGTAGTAAATAACACAACCTGCACCTTGCTTTCCAAGCATGATCGAAGTCTTCAAAGACCATCCTCCACCGAAGCACCAACCAATAGTTGCCACTTTTGCATCTTTTCCAACTGAGGCCATTGCACCTTCAATAATTGTCGTTGCTCGCTCTGTAGAAACCGCATTCATAAATTCACCAGCTTGTTTCGGATCAGTCGCCACTTTGCCATCGTAAAGATCCAGAGCCATCACAGTAGTATTCGGCAAGGCATCGCGAAGTCGTTCCGCTTCCTTTTTGATATGATCATTTAATCCCCACCATTCATGAATAACGAAGAGGTAATTTTTACTTTCTTCTTTTGCTGTTAGTAAATATGCATTAGCCATTTTTCCATCCAAAGTTGGGATTTCAAGATTGATTCCTTTGGGGCTGAAGTCTAATTGAGCAGGCGTTTCGTGCTTGTCTTGAAAATCTTGGTCATTGGCATTCTCTGCAAATTTTTCAGTTGCGTCTTTTTCCTTAGGCTGAGTTTCGCCACATGAAAAAAGGAAAAATGAGAGGATAAAAAAAAAGAAAATTCGTTGTAACATGATTGAATTTTTTTATTAAAAAATAGGTGATTTAAACTTCTTTTTAGAAAATAAAATTAAGTAATTCTTTTAGGAATGCGAACTAAATAGATTCAGAATTTTCGGTCGCTTATTTTGTTCTTAGTTTTTGCTTTGAAAGCATGAGTTTATCTGGATAAATGATTGATTTCAAAGGGAAAAATAA
>Ga0209712_10000798_pt1 | contig 27211 bp, 24 predicted proteins | sample ArcOceMetagenome_FD_187443 | JGI IMG/M metagenome (GOLD analysis project Ga0209712, IMG submission 187443) | Marine eukaryotic phytoplankton communities from Arctic Ocean - Arctic Ocean - Greenland ARC118M Metagenome (SPAdes) (version 2) | ecosystem: Environmental > Aquatic > Marine > Oceanic...
CCCAGATACTCAAGAGGGCATCACCATTGAAGTGGGCCCAGGCACAGAAGTCATTGCTGGCGAAGGGCAAATCGTAACCCCTGGTGGAATCGATGCGCACATTCATTTTATTTGCCCGCAACAAATTGAAGAAGCATTAATGAGCGGTGTTACCACCATGCTTGGCGGTGGTACTGGTCCGGCCACAGGTACCAATGCCACAACTTGTACTCCGGGTCCGTGGCACATTGGCAAAATGCTGCAAGCGGTTGAAGACCTACCAATGAACATTGGATTTTTAGGCAAAGGTAATGCGAGTTTACCGGATGCGCTAACCGAGCAAATTGAAGCCGGCGCCATGGGCTTAAAATTACACGAAGATTGGGGCACAACACCTGCGTCAATTGATAACTGTTTAACGGTTGCCGAAGAGCAAGATGTGCAAGTGGCCATTCACACAGACACATTAAATGAATCCGGTTTTGTAGAGGACACATTAGCTGCCTTTAAAGGCCGAGTGATTCATACCTATCACACTGAAGGGGCAGGCGGCGGCCACGCGCCAGATATTATAAAAGCCGCAGGCGAGCCAAACGTATTGCCGTCATCCACTAACCCAACGCGTCCTTACACAGTTAATACTGTGGATGAGCATTTGGATATGTTGATGGTGTGTCACCATTTGGACCCAAATATTCCTGAAGATGTGGCGTTCGCGGATTCACGTATTCGTCGTGAAACCATAGCCGCAGAAGACATCCTTCATGACCTTGGTTGTTTTAGTATGATTTCATCAGACTCGCAAGCCATGGGTCGAGTAGGCGAAGTGATTACACGTACATGGCAAACCGCGCACAAAATGAAAGTGCAGCGCGGCCCGTTGGATGAAGATAAAAACGCCAAAGTAGACAATACCGATAACCATCGCTGTAAACGCTACATTGCAAAATACGCCATTAACCCAGCCATCACCATGGGCATCAGCCACGAAGTGGGCTCTATTGAAGTGGGTAAATTAGCAGATTTGGTTTTATGGAAACCCATGTTTTTTGGCACCAAGCCGTCGCTTATTTTAAAAGGCGGCATGATTGCCGGAGCGCCAATGGGCGACCCGAATGCGTCGATCCCAACGCCACAGCCGGTACACTATCGACCAATGTTTGGTGCCATGGGCAAAGCGGTACATCAAACCAGCATTAACTTTGTATCCAAGTCAGCTTTAGAAAAAGGCACGCTGGATCACCTTGGTTTGCAAAAACAATTAAGCGCGGTAAAAGATACACGTATCATTTCTAAAGCGGATATGAAATTAAATGATTACCAGCCGGTATTAGAAGTGGACCCGCAAACTTATGTAGTAAAAGCAGATGGTGTGGAACTAAGTTGCGAACCGGCGGAAGAGTTGCCGTTGGCTCAGCGCTATTATCTTTTTTAAACGGCAGAATAAACGCTAAGGATCACAGTGTGTGATTCTTACAACAGAAATAAAATTTGTAGGAGAGCGCTTACGCGCGACCTTTAAACGTGAAAATATTTACCAAAGTATTAGAAACTGAATTGCCGCAAGGCGCGGCGAGCGAAAGCATTAGCCTAAGTTTTGATGATCGCAAACGCGGTCGTCTAAAAATCATTACTGATAACGGTAACGATGCAGGCATTCAAATTGAGCGCGGCCAAGTACTGCGTCATGGTACCGTATTAACAAACGATGCCAATGACTATCTATTAATAATGGCCAGTAACGAGAAAGTCTCTACCGCCTATGTAGAGAACAAAACCCTATTTGCACGCGGTTGTTACCACCTAGGTAATCGCCATGTGCCATTGCAAATTGGCGAAGGCTTTTTACGTTTTCAAGAAGACTATGTATTGGATGACATGCTGCATGGTTTGGGTATTCATGTAAAACATGAAGAAGCGCCGTTCGAACCTGAAAACGGTGCATATGCCCCGGGAGAAGGTCACTCACATAATCACGGCCACTCACACGATCACGATACAGATGGGCATCATCATGGCCACAGCCACTGAGTTGAATTCTGAATCCACAACCGCCAGTAGTTTATTAGCGCTGCTGCATATTTCTAGTCCGGCATTGCCTGTGGGAGCGTTCGCGTATTCACAAGGATTAGAATACGCCCTAGATCACGGCTGGTGTAACAACCGAGATGATGTGGAAAACTGGATACAAGATAATTTGACGTTTGGATTAGGTCAGTTAGATCTACCGGTATTTTTGCGCTTGTATGATGCTTGGTTGAATAACGATGCACAGAAAATAGAATACTGGAACCAAATGCTGCTGGCCTTTCGCGAAAGCAAAGAGCTTTACCTAGAAGACACACAAGTGGGCAGCGCCTACGGGCAATGGCACTTGGGGCAAGACAAAAACCGCGAGCAATATTTGCAGCTTTGTCCGCAGCCCAGTGTGGTGGCCATGAGTTCGCTGGCTTCACTATTAAGCGGCATAGATAAATCCACTGCCCTTTTAGGCTTTGCATGGAGCTGGTGTGAAAACCAAATTGCCTGCGCCAGCAAAGCCATGCCCATGGGGCAAACCGATGGGCAAAAAATCTTACAAAGCTTAATTCCCAAAATTACCAAGATTTGCGAACAAGCGGCATTAATAAAAGACGATGAAATAGGCACAGGCCAAATGGGCTTGGCTCTCGCGTCGTCATTGCATGAACAACAGTATTCACGATTGTTTAGATCGTAAACACGAGAGATGAGTGATGGGAGACGTAAGATGCGCTCCGTTGCTCGTCCCTTTTATTAATAGAATTAAGTCTTAACATTATTTATTAGGAGAGAGCGTTTCCGAGGAAAGTTAGGCAAGGCAAAAATTTATTTTCACGCGGCGCATAGCGGAGCTATGTAACAAGTTAAAATTCATTTTTAACGCAGTATAACTGACGTAGGTAGCTCTATATAAAATGACAAAACAAGTATTAAGAATTGGTATTGGCGGCCCTGTGGGTTCTGGTAAAACGGCACTGCTAGAGCAGCTTTGCCAAACCATGCGTGAACACTACAACATTGCTGTAGTAACCAACGACATTTACACCAAAGAAGACGCCGCCTTTTTAATGCGCAAAGAAGCGCTTGAAGAAGACCGCATCATGGGCGTGGAAACCGGCGGTTGCCCACACACGGCCATTCGCGAAGATGCTTCTATGAACCTTGCTGCTGTAAAAGAGCTGCAAGATAAACACGAAGGCTTAGAAGTGGTATTTGTCGAAAGCGGCGGCGATAACTTGTCCGCCACATTTAGCCCAGAGCTTTCAGATTTAACCCTTTATGTTATTGATGTTTGCGCCGGTGATAAAATTCCTCGTAAAGGGGGCCCGGGCATTACCAAGTCTGATTTGTTGATTATCAATAAAGTGGATATTGCACAGCATGTGGGTGCATCATTGGATATCATGGACCGTGATACTAAAAAAATGCGCGGTGACAAACCTTTTGTACTGGCCAATGTTGAAACCACAAAGGGCATTGCTGATATCATTCGATTCATTATTGAAGACGGCATGTTAGAAAAACGTGCGAGCATTGAGCCGCTATTAGAAAAAATGATACCGGGCCACAAAGTGGATGCCACAACGGCCATGCAGTCGACTCGCTCTGTTTAAGTCAGCGCCATAACGATTATTAACACCTTGTGTAAAAAGGACGAACAATGAAAAAAATAGCGGCATGTATTTTAGCCAGCTTACCGGCACTTGCTTTCGCTCACCCAGGCCACGAGCAAGCCAGCAGCATGATGGGTTTGGTATCCGGTGCGTTGCACCCTTTATTAGGGCTTGATCACTTATTGGCTATTTTAGCCTTGGGCCTGTTTAGTGCACGTTTAGAGGGCAAACAACGTTTTGTTGTACCTGCTGTATTTTTAACCATGATGGCCACAGGCTTTTATATGGCCCATGCAGGGCTGCATAGCCTAAGTGGTGCGTTCATTGAAACGGCCATTATGCTGTCTTTATTGTTTGCAGTTGTTTCTATGCTGGTTGTGGTGGCCATGAAAAAAAGCCAGCTACTATCAGGGGTGAAACAAGGTGCAGCATGGTTAATGACAGGCTTTGCAGTGTTTCATGGTTTGGCCCACGGTTTAGAAGTACCCGCCGGTGCCACATTAAATGGCTTTGCTCTTGGCTTTTTAAGTGCCAGCGCATTATTGATCGCCATTGCTTATGGTGCAGTGAGCTTTGTGAACAAGCAGCAGTTAAAGCAGTTAACGCCCATTAAGGTGCGTATTGATTAATTAAGTAGCTGCTTTCAATGAAATGCCCACAGCCATGTGGGTATTTTTGTTTCTGTGTCCTGTTCTTACCTATTAAAAGCCAAACCCTGCATATTTCCCCGTATTTTCTGTCTCAGGCCTTCGGCTTAATTCCTTACAGCTTTCGTGGCTAAAACTAAAAAACGTCCCATTTTGGTGCTTACCTTAAAAAAGCATCAAATATGCGCACTCTTCGTGAGCCATGTTTGTGCTAATGCATCAATTTAGAGCCTGTTCTATGTCGCTAAATATCTAATAAAGCATTAGGGCCCAGTAAACATAGGCGTTTGTAAAAGTTGGCACCGGCTTTGCAATATCAGGGCAAGATTAATTATTAAATAAATAATGCGCTAAAGCTGAGCAAGCATCACTAGCAAAGCGGTTAAAACGGGCCACAAGCCTGAAGCGTAACTTTCAAAAAGCAAAAATTACAATACAACGAAGGATATAAATTATGAAAACTCTATCTAAAGCCATTGCTATCGCTTCTCTAGTAAGCGCATCTGCTTTAACAGCTCAAATGGCTCAAGCCGAAGTTGAAGTTTCTGCATCTGTTGCAGCTTCTAACATGTACCTATGGCGTGGTACTGATCTAGGTGCTACTGCTCTAGATACAGATGCTGATAATGAAGCTGATCTACACGGTGGTACACCAGCTATCTCTGGTGATTTATCTGTAAGCATGGGCGGTGCATATGGTGGTGTTTGGGCTTCTTCTGGCGATATTGCTGGTGGTAATGAATATGACTTATATGTTGGTTACGGTTTAGAAGCTGGTCCTGTTGCTATCGATGCAAGCGTTTGGACTTACGTTTACCCTTCTGCAGCCTCTGACACAATGTTTGATCTTACTGAAGTAGTTGTAAGTGCCTCTGTTGCAGACGCTTCTGTTACTTTATACGAAACTGTTACTGGTAACTCTGATGATTACCGCTATGTGACTCTTGGCTACGGCGCTGGTGACTTCTCTGCAACTGTAGGTCTGTCAATGTCAGATGACGAATCTGACGAATACACTCACGTAGATCTAGGTTATGCCTACAGCGAAAACCTAAGCTTCACTTTCAGCCAAGTTGTTGATCAGAAGCTTGACGGTTCTGTTGATGACAGCCTAAAAACTGTTGTTACTTTAAGCCTTCCAATCAAATAATTTGATTTTATAAATTTAAAACTGGGTTACTAATAATCATATTAGTCAAACCCAGTTTTGTGTTTTTTACCTTAATAGGAGTTTGATATGAAACTGGTTACAGCCGTTATCAAGCCTTTCAAATTAGACGACGTGCGTGAAGCACTGTCTGAAATTGGCGTTCAAGGCATCACTGTTACAGAAGTGAAAGGTTTTGGTCGTCAGAAAGGTCACACAGAATTGTACCGTGGTGCAGAATACGTGGTTGATTTTCTACCTAAAGTAAAACTAGAAATCGCCATCGACGATGAGCTAACCGATAAGGTTATCGAAGCGGTATCTAAAGCTGCCAACACTGGCAAAATTGGTGACGGAAAAATCTTCGTTACTAATGTAGAACAAATCGTACGTATTCGTACTGGTGAAACAGGATCTGACGCAGTTTAATTTTTTAACTTACTGCTTTAATAAGCAGGCGTTAAAAAACAAAATTGTAGATGAATTTAATTTTACGTTTTTTATAAAAACGTATTGAACAAAATGCGAGGGCATTATGGAAAACCAAATTTTCCAACTTCAATACGCCATGGATACCTTTTACTTCTTGGTATGTGGCGCACTTGTAATGTGGATGGCGGCTGGTTTCGCTATGTTAGAAGCGGGCTTAGTTCGTTCTAAAAACACCACAGAAATCTTAACTAAAAACGTTGCGTTGTTCGCAATCTCTTGCACCATGTACCTAGTTTGCGGTTACGCAGTTATGTATGACGGTGGTTACTTCCTTCAGGGCATTACTGAAGTAGATACAGCTGCAGTACTTGCTGACTTCGCTGCACGTGAAGACGGTTTTGAAGGCGGTTCAATTTACTCTGGCGCGTCTGACTTCTTCTTCCAAGTTGTATTCGTAGCGACTGCTATGTCAATCGTATCTGGTGCGGTTGCTGAGCGTATGAAGCTATGGGCATTCCTTGCTTTCGCAGTGGTAATGACTGGTGTTATTTACCCAATGGAAGGCGCTTGGACTTGGGGCGGCCAATCTGTATTTGGTATGTACTCTCTTGGCGATGACTTCGGTTTCTCTGACTTTGCTGGTTCTGGTATCGTTCACATGGCCGGTGCTGCTGCAGCCCTTGCTGGTGTACTTCTACTAGGTGCTCGTAAAGGTAAATACGGTGCTAACGGTCAAGTTAACGCGATCCCAGGTGCTAACCTTCCTCTAGCTACGCTAGGTATGTTCATCCTTTGGATGGGTTGGTTCGGCTTTAACGGTGGTTCTGTTCTTAAGCTTGGCGATATCGCTAACGCTAACGCCGTTGCTGTTGTATTCACTAACACCAACGCAGCTGCTGCAGGTGGTTTGATTGCTGCTCTATTCCTAGCACGCGTACTATTCAAGAAAGCTGACTTAACAATGGCCCTTAACGGTGCACTTGCTGGTCTTGTTGCTATTACAGCTGAGCCTTCTACTCCAACTCCATTCGAAGCCACTATCATTGGTGCTATCGGTGGTCTGATCGTTGTTGTATCTATCCTTGCGCTAGATAAACTAAAAATTGATGATCCAGTTGGTGCTATCTCTGTACACGGTGTTGTAGGTCTATTCGGTCTATTGGTTGTTCCATTCACTAACGATGGCGCAACAATCGGTGGCCAACTTGTTGGTGCACTAACAATCTTTGTATGGGTATTCGTTGCATCTCTAATCACTTGGGGCGTAATCAAAGCGGTTATGGGTCTACGTGTTAGCGAAGAAGAAGAATACGAAGGTGTTGATCTAACTGAATGTGGTATGGAAGCGTACCCAGAGTTCACTAATAAGTAATTATTAGTAAAACAACTAACCCCAGCGGTTAGTTGTTTCAAGTTAGAATCAAAAAAAGGCTCATCATTTGATGGGCCTTTTTTGTGTCTACTGATCCGTCCTAAAGTAAGTTGACCTAAGGGGCTTATTTTAGAGCAGCTTAGTGTGAGAGAAGGTGAGTAGATATATTATAGTGGATGATTTTAGAGTTGTTTTGGTGGCGAAACAGGGGTGTCTGTAGTTACGTCATAATTTAATAAATTTCGGTTATCGTGCTGCCAAGGATGAAAATCTTTTTTAAAAAAATCCATATACAAACTCCAATGAGTGTTTATAAACCCCTGCTTTCCAAAAATAAATTTTAAACAACTTTTAAGTGTTTTCCATCTCCAAAGCTGTTTGTCATGTCGTAATAACATTAGCATCACGCAGGTTAGGTCGAAGGTATAATGAAGCGTAAATTTAATCATGAGCTGCTTCCTTATTTTATAGCTCCCGCCTGTATGTAGAAATACATCAAAGGCTACGGATTTATGCTCTAACTCTTCACTTGCATGCCATAGCCATAAAGACTTCATGTCTTCTGGGACTTTTTCCATATTCCAGCCCTTCAATAAATTCTCTGCAAATATGGCAGTGAAGTGCTCTGCAGCAACCGTGGCTGCTAGTTTTTTCGATTTACAGTCGAAGTTATTAATCTGGTCAACTCTTCTTTGCCATTGAGCTTCCAGTTTTTCTAGATTGTAGCCTCGCTTTGAACATAGCAATTCATTATATTTTTGATGTTCGCGTCTGTGCATGCCCTCTTGACCAAAAAAAATGCTCATTTCCATTTTTAATTTTTTATCAGTAATATCATTTGAATAAGCTCTTACGCTATCAATAAATGACTTTTCCCCTATAGGAAACCCTAGACTAAGGCTGTTAAAAAATGCTGTTCTGAATGGATCGTTATCTAGCCAGTCTGATTCCAAATGTTTTTCTTGCAGCTGAAAATTTCGGTTTCTAACTTGAAGATCAATGTCTTCTGGCATTCTAGATGCCTGCATTAATACTGTCATTTTTACGCCTCTTTAATTCCTTCCTACTGATTAAAGACAATTTCATTAGTAGAATTAAGTTTATATTTTAATGTATTGAATGAGAAAAGCGAAATAAACCGAATGTCAGTTGAACATATGAGTCGGAGTATTACGCAATTTAGAATGAACCATTAATCAACTTCTAATTCGTACTCTTTTGTAAGATGATTAATATAATCTGCAAGTAGGATGCGATGGCTTTTATCTTTCCAGTACTGGGAGGATGATTCAGTTTTACCTGAGTTGTTAATTAATTTTGCAACTAACTTAGATTGTATATTCAATAGCGGAGGCACAGGTCCAACCGGCTGCAGCATTCCAATGAAGTATAGGTTGGGGTGTGACTCGTTAATTAAAAAGTCTTTGTTATCGCTATAATCAACCGTGAAATCAAAAAACGGAAAGGATAATTGATAGCCAGTTGCTAGTATAACCGCATCAAAAGGTAGCTCAGAATTATCAAATATTATTTTAGTGTCATTTATTTCATCAGCCGATTTAACAAATCGAATTTTATTTGATTTGGCATATTTAAATATGTCATCACAAATAGGAATTGTCGAACCAGTCAGTAGTCCCTGCTCCGGTTTTGGGATATTAAATAATGTTTGATCAACCCCTCGTTGCTGTAACACTTTAATAATCTCTTCTTCAGGCAAATCACGAATAGATTGATAGAACTCAAGTAGTACTTGATTGTCGATGTAGCGAGGTAAAATAAAAGGCATAGTGCGTACAGAAAGCGTGACCTCGCTGGCAATGCCAACAAGGTCCGATCCGATCTGTATGCCAGAACTTCCTCCACCTACGACTAATACACGTTTACCTGAAAAGGCCTCCGGTGTTTTATAGTCTTTAGAGTGCATTAACTCACCCCTGAACTTATTATATAAAGACGGAATCTTGGGTACGGTATAATGCCCGCTGCACACAATTAAGTGACTATACATCGTGACGTTATCGTTTACGGTAACTTTCCAGCATTGTAAATCTTGATCGTACTCTGCGTTTTCTACCGTTTTGCCGTAATGAATATCAGGTGAATCAAACTGCTGTAAATACGCTAAGTATTCACTATGGCTTAAATAATCAGCTGTCGAATTAATAATAGGAGTATTGTTAATTTGCATGTTAGGCCGAGGATGATTTTGCTTACAGTTTTTATAAATACTGCTATCAATATCACTGTAGTTCCATAAACCACCTAGTGAGTCACGTTTTTCAAAGCAATCAAATTCAATACCTTTTGATGCTAACTCATTAATACAACTCAGACCGGAAATCCCCGCGCCTATCACACATACTTTCATACTTGTACAAAGCCCCCACGTAACGATCCAGCTTCTAGGTTTCCGTACAGATCGCTATAATCGTTATGTAAAGGCCGGTTGTTTTCTGCACAGACCCAGCCTCGTAGTAATAATCGATCACGATCATTAAAGCTATTACGCGCGTGGTAGGCGATGTGGTTATTCAACACTAATACGTCACCTTTTTTTAATGTGAGCGTTGTGCACAATTTTTCAGAAACTTCGTTTACACGGTTTAAGGCATCACGTTTTTCTTTAGTTAGTTCTATGCCTAGTTTTTCATAGGTGATAAAGATAAAGGCTCGTAATAAAAAGCTAGAGAAAAACCCATCTTTTTCCGTAAATACCGGAATATCAATCAAGTGGTTTTGCCCATCGGGCTTTGATGGTGTTTGATGCATTATTTTAAAAGTGTCTGATAATGCTGCTAAATCATTAGGGTAGTGTTCTTGCATATAGTTATAAACATCCTGAGAATTTACAACGTGATTCTCACCCCCTTCTTTTGCAGGCTGTACGCATAATAAGAGTGCTAAATCAGATAAGTCTGTATGAAACTCAAGTTCTGCGTTTGTTAAATATGGACGGTTGTTAGTCTGACCTTTGTTGTCACCTGAAACCACACCTTTATTAAGAACATCTTCAGTGCTAACGCCTTTATCCTGAATATAGGAAATAGGATCACCATTGTTATTCTGATTCAGAACTGTGCCAAATTTATTCATTAATTTTATGAATGAATCCTCAGGTTTAGTTAGATCAATATTATTAAGTACTACCCAGCCTTTACCAGACTCTAGTTCTTTTTTTGCTTGTTCAATATTCATATTCGAGCCTATTACTTGTTAGAGTTTAAAGGAATAATCCAGTTGTATTCACCGGTGAAGCAACCATCATTAAAATCGATTGTAGCTTGGTAAGATTTGATATTCCCCTTAACAACTTTATTGGTAACAATAAAATCAAATTTGAATCGTTGCTCTCTTATAGGTTTTATATAATTCATTGTGCTGGATCGTAGGTAAACCTCACGATTTTTAACTTTGGACCCTGTTTCTATATGTGAATAAATAACACCAGCATGCAGAACACAAACTTCTGCCAAAAGTGAAGATAAATGGAACTCATCATCTGATGGCATATAGTAATCACTCATTTCAAATATAACAGATCCACCGTTTTCAAAAAATTGAGCTTCAATAATAGTTAAATTATCGTTATGAAAGCCACCATCAATATAAGGAGATGTTAATTGTTTTAATCTTATTTTATCTGATTCATTTTTCTCTAAATTATAAATGGCGCTGCCAATTTCATCATCAACAAGTAACAGTGATGGGTTAATTGTTTCAGGTAAGATATCACTTGATATAGTTTTCATCGTTTCCACTTAGACATTTATTTTAGTTATTTTTCGTGTTTAACCGAATGCATAGATGACGCTATTCAACATCGTTTTAAAATCTAAATGATGTTGCGAGGATCAAATTAAGCGTGAGCATGCTAACACCAATAAAGTTGATCAAGACGAGGTGCTGCTATTTCATATTCGTGTTTCTAGAGGCAGGTCTCATATTGTGAGATTTAATAAATATTTATGTTTTTATGCAAGTAATGAATAAGTATTCGCCTTATGGTCAAAGATTTTTATTCGATACTGTTGTTAGAGAAATATATAAAAAGTATTTTATTGTAGTTTATTAAACTAATGATATATGACTAGTTTTATTTAAGTGATTAAATTTTTATTCTATAACTTTACGCTGCACATTTTTAACGTGAGTGTAATATCGGATGTTTTATTAATACTGAAGCTGGGTTGTTTGTTCTGATTTTATTCAGGGTGTGGAGTTGTTGATTTGAAAATAATTTTTTGTATTGCAGCCTTCTAAATAACTTAAGCTGTTATCAAAGTGCTCATGGGTCTACGAGTAACGGAAGAAGATACGAAGGTGTTGATCTAACTGAATGTGGTATGGAAGCGTACCCAGAGTTCACTAATAAATAATTAGTGACTTAAAATCTAATAAGTAATTATTAGTAAAAACAGCTAACCCCAGTGGTTAGTTGTTTCAAGTTAGAATCAAAAAAAGGCTCATCATTTGATGGGCCTTTTTTGTGCCTGTAAAAATGTAAGTCTCGCCTTAAATCTGCACAGCGAACAAGCATGTATTAAGCACAATGGTGCACGTTTAAATTTAGTAGTTACACGGTGTTACATAGGGGCTTTAAGGCCCTTATAAAGCACTATTATTCATGCCTTTCTTGTTACAAAACTTCAACATTCCATGGCTTAGATATTGCGATATAAAAACATAGTTTAAAAAAGTAGGAATGTTTTATGACTGATATAAACATGAATGCCGTTTTAATGGTGGTGGGTACCGGATTATTTGTGGTGGTTTTTCTGGCCATCATTTATCAAAGGCATTTGGATAAATACCGAGAAGGAAAGCAAAAACAAGGACTGCAGTATTTAATAGATTTAAAAAATGTACTAACTCAATTGCAAATCCACCGTGGTTTGAGCACGCGCTTATTGTGGGGGGAGGCTGAGATAGCCCATGAGCTGAATAGCCATAAAAATATAATAGACGGCTATATAAAGTCACTTGATGAGTTTACACATCATGAATTTCTAGCCAGTCGCTGGAATGCATTTAAAGAAGACTGGTGTGCATTAAATGTCATTCAAAATACCATCACAGCGGAGCAGAATATTGAACAGCACAATCATATAATTTTGGTGTTTATCTATTTTATTAGCGATGTGGCTGAACAGCATGATATTGCCAATACGTATTTAAAAGACCTAAACGATGAAGATAAAAACTGGAAGCATGTTTTAAGCACAGCCGAGTGGATCGGCCAAGCAAGAGTGCTGGGCTCGGGTATGTTGAATCAAGAGCTGTATGGCCGAGTAGAGCGTATCCGAATGAACTTTATCCATTCGAAACTGAGGGATTATGCCGACACTGTTTCAGCTAAAGATCACACCATGAAGCAGCTAGTGAATTTTATCGGCTTGATCGAAAAAGAGTTTTTGCATAAAGAGCAAAAAGGCGGTCTCACAACATCGTCTTATTTTCAGCAAGCTAGCCGAGTCATTGAAGCGTGTATGCACGAATTTGAATTAGAAATAAAGCAGCTACGTAGCAGCATTCATTAGCTTATAAAAAACGCTCTAATAACTCATTTAAAAACAACTGCCCTTTGGTGGTTGTTTTTATAATGCCACTTTCCCAGTCTTCCAATAGCCCATCAGATACGGCTTTGTCATAACTGGCTTTTATGGAATCAAAAGCCAATCCTGTGCGCTGACTAAATAACTCAAGAGGCACCCCTTGATACAAGCGTAGGGCATTCATTAAAAATTCGAGATCTCGGTCTTCTAGTTCAATATTTTGCGCGCTGCTTAGGTAGTTCTTTTCTTGGTTTAAATAATCATGGGGCGCGCGTGTTTTTGTTGTGCGGTAAATTTTACTTGGGCTTAATTCACTGGCGGGAATGCTCACCTTGCCATGTGCGCCAGCACCAATGCCAAGGTAGTCACCAAATTGCCAATAATTTAAATTATGCTGGGCTTGTTTATTAGCTTGGGCATAGGCACTGATTTCGTATTGCTCAAAACCGTGCTGCGCTAACAAAGCTTGTCCGGCTTCTTGTATGGCCCATAAGGTTTCATCTTGAGGCAATATTGGTGGGCGCTTAAAAAACTCGGTATTGGGCTCTATGGTGAGCTGATACCAGCTTAAGTGGGTTGGCTTTAGTTCAATGGCTTTTTTCAAATCGTCTAATGCGTTTTCTAAGCTTTGATCTGGCAGCCCATGCATTAAATCCAAATTAAAATTATCAAAGCCTGCGTCTTTGGCCATGCCAGCCGCTTTGATGGCCTCTGCACTATTGTGAATGCGGCCAAGGTGTTTTAGCTGATGGTCTTGAAAGCTTTGAATACCAATAGATAGTCGATTGATGCCCAGTTGGCGATAGCCTTTAAATTTTTCAGCTTCAAAGGTGCCTGGGTTAGCCTCCATGGTGATTTCAATGTTATCAATGAATTCAACACGTTGTTTTAGCCCACGAAATAAATCCTCATAAGCTTGAACGCTTAACAGTGAAGGTGTGCCGCCACCAATAAAAATACTATGAATAGGTCGCGGGCTAACACCTTGTTGTTTAAGCCAAGCAAGGTCTGTGTCCATGTCTTCTAATAATGCGGCTACATATTGGGCTTCAGGCAGGTTTTCTTCGGCCTTATGGCTATTAAAATCACAGTAGGGGCATTTTTTCACGCACCAAGGCACGTGAATGTATAAAGACAGGGGAGGCAGAATTAACGCAGAGGATTCAGCCATGCTGTTAAAGTCTGAATAGGGTTTTAAGAATTTTAATGGCTTGGCCGCGATGACTAATCTGATTTTTTTCTTCTTTGTCCATTTGTGCTGCGGTTTTATTGAGCGCTTCCACATAAAAAAGCGGGTCGTAACCAAAGCCCCCTTCGCCATCTAATGTTTGTTTGATCGAACCTTCCCATGCACCTTGGCAAATAATTGGGTTTGGATCTTTCGCATGACGAACAAAGGCTAATACACAGTGAAAGCGTGCGCTGCGGTTTTCATCTTGCACGCCGTTTAATTCTTTTAATAATTTTAGATTATTATTTTGATCTTTTGTTTGGCCGCCATGATTCTCATTGCCGCTATAACGGGCACTGTAAATACCGGGTGCGCCTAATAGGGCATCTACTTCTAAGCCGCTGTCATCTGCAAGGGCGGGTAGGCCAGTGGCCAAGCTTGCATGACGCGCTTTTAAGATGGCGTTTTCAATAAAACTTAGGCCGGTTTCATCTGCGTCTTCGACGTCAAATTCACCTTGTGGAATTAACTCAACATCAAAACCCGTTAAAGCATTTTGCAATTCTGCAAGTTTGCCTTTATTGCCACTGGCTAGAACGATTTGTTGGATCATATGTCTCGCTTCGCTCAGTAAGATGTTGGATGAGAGATGTAAGACGTGATTGCACCTTTCATCTAACACTTGACTCAGCATTCTAAAAAATTAATTTATTCAACGTCTCACGTCTCACGTCTCACGTCTCACGTCTCACGTCTCACGTCTCACGTCTCACGTCTCACGTCTCACGTCTCACGTCTTATTCGCCGCGATAAAATTTTTGATCAAACTTCACATCAAACGTGCGCGTTTCACCGTTAGGTGTCACCTTAACGTGGAAGCGGTAATGGTTTTTATCGTAAAAGTCGAAGGTGCTGTAAAAATACAGTGCGTCGGTTTCTTGGATGCGGGTGAACTCAAGCGTGCGTTTTTGGCCAATTAAATTCGACATCTCAGCTTCAAGCTTTGCGTCCCACGCCACTGGCATTTCGCTTACGCCGTCTTTCATAACGCTGATCATCATGTAGCCTAAGTTACGGCTACGAGTGATGCCGTACAGTTTGGCCACGTCTTTATCCAGTTCACTGCTGGTTAAAGCCATGTAGTGAACGTCGTAATCACCAAATGATTTTTTCTGCTCCGCCATGGCGGCGCTGGTTAAAACCATTAAGAATAAACTTAGAAGTAATGCTTTCATGATTTTCTCCTTATTTACTAACGCGGTAGATGGCTATCTCACCTAAAAGGTTTGGCCAGAGCTTAATGGCTAAAGACTCTTGGTGTGCGCTGTCTACAACGGTGCGATCTAAAATGCGCAGGCCTTTTTCACGGCACAACTTTTCAAAATCGCGAAAGGTACACATATGGATGTTAGGTGTGTCATACCAATTATAGGGCAAGGTTTTAGACATGGGCATTTTACCCTTGCCTAATAAGTAGAAACGCGTACGCCAGTATCCAAAATTCGGAAAAGTAATAATGGCTTCTTTACCCACTCGTAACATGTCTTCCAATAATTCATCAGGGCGGCTAACCGCTTGCAATGCTTGGGTCATGATAACCGTGTCCATGGCGCCATCTTTGAAATGGCTCAGGCCATTATTCAAATCATGCTCAACCACGTTGATGCCTTTTTCCACACAGTTAACAATGCTGTCTGGGTTAATCTCTAGGCCGTAGCCGTGGCATTTTTTATGGCGCTTTAAAAAGGCCAATAGGTGACCTTGTCCGCAGCCTAAATCCAATACTTGGCTTTCAGGGTTCACCCAGCTTTGGATAATGTTTAAATCACTTCGTAGAGTTTCTGTTGTCATAAGTTCAACTCCGACGCCACACGCTTCATATAGGCTGTGAATAGTTTCACATAACGGGGGATTGGAATCAGGAAGGCATCATGGCCTTTTTCTGATTCGATACAGGCGTAGGTTACATCTTTTTTAGCTTCAACCAATGCATCTACGATCTCTTCACTGCGCCCTGGGCTAAAGCGCCAGTCAGTGGTGAAACTCACTACAAAAAACTTACATTGCGCAGGTGACAAGCACTTGGCCAAATCGTGATCTGTGTACTGAGCCGGATCAAAATAATCCAATGCTTTGGTCATTAATAAATAGGTATTGGCATCAAAGGTGTTTGAAAACTTTTCACCTTGGTAGTGCAAATAACTTTCTACTTGGAATTCTGGTTTGTAACCGTATTTAATTTCATCGGTTTTTAAATCACGACCAAATTTTTCACCCATGGCGTCATCACTTAAATAGGTTAAGTGCGCAAGCATGCGTGCGGTCATTAAACCGGTTTTAGGAATGGCATTTTTTTCCATGTAATGGCCGCCATGAAACTCAGGGTCTTTCATGATGGCGTTACGGGCCACTTCATTAAAAGCAATGTTTTGCGCCGACAGTTTAGGTGCCGATGCAATGCTGGCACAGAAGGCTAAGCGCTTAGGGTATTGAAAGCTCCAGCGCAGAGCTTGCATACCACCAAGGCTACCGCCAACTACGGCGGCAAATTTTTCGATGCCAAGGTAATCCGCTAAACGGGCTTGGCTGGTTACCCAGTCGCTTACGCGTACCATAGGGAAATCACTGCCATAGGCTTTGCCCGTTTCAGGGTTGTGTGATTTAGGCCCTGTGCTGCCGTGACAGCCCCCTAAATTATTTAGACAAAGCACAAAAAAGGTATTGGTATCGATGGCTTTACCGGGCCCAATGCAGGCGTCCCACCAGCCTGGCTTTTTTTCATCCATACTGTGGTAACCGGCCGCATGATGATCACCGCTTAACGCGTGGCAAATCAAAATGGCGTTGCTTTTATCGGCGTTTAGTTCGCCGTAGCTTTCATATATTAGTTCGTAACTGTCGAGAGTTTTACCGCTTTTAAGCGTTAGAGGTTCATCAAACTGAACCACTTGCGGGGTAACTACCCCTACGCTATCGGCAGGAATCTGTTGAGGCATGAGTAACAGGATCCAAATGAGGTCTAAATTAATTGGACACAGTTTAAATCACTGCGGTCCTTAAACAAAATTTGGCAGCTAAATAGCTGCCAAATCTTTTATTTTGCTATATCGCGTAAAGCGTCACGAGCGAAAGTCAGGCGAGACGGGTTATTTTTGAGAGGCCTGAGTTTAGTTACCTAAACGATGTCTCTCGACAAAATAGTCCAACGAAGTCTGGCTTAGCGCACTAGCTTTAAAGGCCGATGATAAAACTTGGCGCGCCGGTTTGGCGAGCAAAGGTTACCAGTATAATTTCAAGTACATTGATCAGTAAAAACGCAATGATCGGGCTAATGTCCATGCCGCCCATGTCCGGCATTAATTTGCGGATAGGTTTCATGGCTGGTTCGATAATTTGTTTTAACAGCTCAATGGCTGGGTTGTAACTGTTTGGGGAGATCCAGCTGACGATGACCATAATTAATAGGCCCCAGAAAAACAGCTTTAAGAATAATCCCACAGTACCTAGCACAGCCCATAACAACATGTTCACGATAGGCAAAGGCCAGCCCATGATTAACAAACTTAATGTCATGGCCACAAGCTCAAGCACTAGCAGCACAGCAATGGCGGCTAGGTCATAACCACCAAAACCAGGAATCAGCTTACGGGCAGGCACAAGCATAGGGTTAGACGCTTTAACAATGAACTGACTGACCGGATTGTAAAAATCCGCACGCACTGCCTGTAATAAGAAGCGCAGCAAAACCACAAAGATAAAAAATCCTGCGATGGCGTTAACCAGTAAAAGGCCGATTTGTGTTGACGCGTCTACCATTGTTTTTCCCTGTTTGTTGTTCTTGCAGTAGGAGGGCGGTTGCTCGCGACCAAAATAATTACTGTCGCGCGCAAGCGCCCTCCTACACTGTTTAAGTCTTACTCAGCTAAAGCTGCTTTTTGTAATTCTGTAATTGTAGCCAATCCAGATTTAGCACGATCTAACATAGCTGTTAGTTCTTCAGGCATGAAAGGCTCACCTTCCGCAGTGCCTTGGATCTCAACAAATCCGCCATTATCGGCCATGATCACGTTTAGGTCGGTTTCAGCGTTGCTGTCTTCGTCATAATCTAAATCTAGCACGGCTTCGCCTTTGTATACGCCAACCGATACGGCTGAAATCATATATTTAAGCGGGTTCTTTTTGATCATGCCTTTTTCAAGCATGTAGTTAATGGCGTCAGCTAAAGCCACACAGGCACCTGTAATAGAGGCACAGCGGGTGCCGCCGTCTGCTTGGATCACATCGCAATCGATGGTGATGCTGTTTTCACCCAGTACTTCAAGGTCCACAGCGGCGCGTAAAGAGCGACCAATTAGGCGAGAAATTTCTACCGTACGGCCACTTTGTTTGCCTTTGGCGGCTTCACGCATCATGCGCGAGTTGGTTGAGCGTGGCAGCATGCCGTATTCCGCGGTTACCCAGCCTTGGCCTTTACCACGTAAAAATGAAGGCACACGACCTTCAACGCTTGCCGTACAAATCACCTTGGTGTCACCAAACTCAACCAATACAGAGCCTTCGGCGTGCTTGGTGAAGTTACGAGTGATTTTAACGTCGCGAAGCTGATCTAAAGCGCGGCCAGAAGGTCTCATGGGCATTCTCAAATAAGGAAATAACAGAAAAATTAATGCTGGCATTATAAACGGTTGGCAGGTGAGGCCAAGCTTATTCTAGGGCTATGAATTAAAAGATAGAGAAGCGCGGGTAGCAGCAGTAATATACTGGGCAATATCGCTATTTACCCTGTGGATAAGCCCATGACATTCAGCATGACCGCCTTTGCTCGCACTGACTCAAATACGCAGCTCGCTAGCTATACATGGGAAATTCGCTCGGTGAATTCACGTTACCTAGAGCTGCATTTTCGCCTGCCAGAATCCTTAAAAGCCATCGAAGGGCCATTGCGCGATAGCCTGCGCAAGCAATTAAGCCGCGGCAAGGTAGAGGTGGCCCTAAAATTTAACCCCCAAAGCCAGCAGCAAGCGCTCACCATAAACGAAGAATTGGTGGCTCAAGTGAGTGCAGCGGCCGATGCGGTGCACGGCATCATTGGCCCGGGCAATGCGCTGGATTCCCTAGAGATTCTAAAATGGCCCGGTGTACTGGAGCAGCCAGCGCTGGATGTGAACCAAGCCAATGAGGAAGCGTTAAGCAGCTTTGAAGGCGCCCTAAAGCAGTTGATTGACATGCGTGAACGGGAAGGCTTGGCGTTACAGAATATTATAGAAACACGACTGGATGGCATTGATAATCAAGTGTCGAACGTGCGTAAAATTTTACCAGAAATTTTAAAGGCACAGCGCCAGCGTTTGCGACAAAAAGTCAGCGAGCTAACTGAGAAGTTTGATAACGAACGTCTAGAGCAAGAAATGGCCATCTTGCTGCAAAAAAATGATGTAGATGAAGAGCTGGATAGATTAGATGCGCATTTAATAGAAGTGAAAAGTATTTTCAAAAATGGCGGTGCCATTGGTCGTCGTTTGGACTTTATGATGCAAGAGCTTAATCGCGAGGCCAACACACTTTCGTCAAAATCTATTTCTCACCTTACAACACAGATATCGGTTGAGCTAAAAGTGCTGATCGAGCAAATGCGCGAGCAAGTACAAAATATAGAGTGATCAAAAAAAGGGCGTTAAAATAACGCCCTTTTTTATGCTTAGGTTATTAAATGAAGTAACACTTAATAACGATACATGCCTTGCTCGATGTTGTTTTGTATTTGCTGTGTGAGCGGTACATAACAATCGGATTCTGGCAGCCACACATAAAGCGGATTAGTATTTTTACCCACATCAAAGCCTTTTTCTTTTAATGGCCCTTTTACATGTTTGAAGGTGCCGGTTAATTCCACTTTATCACTGATGCTTAAAAACACCGGAATAGAATAGTCCGACATGTTTTCTTTCATCTGTTGTAGCAGTTTGAAAAAATCAAATTCTTCTATGGGTTTATCTAAACGAATGGATGCCATGCCAGCACGGCCATTGGTATTTGGAATCTCCACGCCGTATACCACGGCTTCATTTATATGATCGGATTCCTCTAATAGCATTTCCACTTCTGTGGTGGATATGTTCTCCCCTTTCCAGCGGAAAGTGTCACCTGTGCGGTCAACAAACTGCGCATGACGGTAGCCCATGTTGCGCATGATATCGCCGGTATTAAACCAGCGATCACCGTTTTCAAATGCATCATGCAAAATGCACGCTTGGCTTTTTGACGTGTCGGTGTAGCCGTGAAACGGCGCTTTATCTGATATATGGCCTATCAATAATCCCGCCTCGCCTTTTGCGACTTTTTGTAGGTGACCTTTGTCATCACGCAGAGGTTGCTCACATTCACGATCGTATTTCACAATGGCGTAAGGCAGGGTGGTAAAGCCCACTGTTTTTTCTAAATTCAATAAATTAGTAAAACCAATGTTGCCTTCGCTGGATCCATAAAACTCCATCACGTTTGAAATACCAAAGCGTTGTTTAAAGTCACTCCAGATGGCTGGGCGCATGCCGTTTCCCATGATCAAACGCACCTTGTGATTTTTATCGTTTTCGGTTTTTGGCTGCTCAATTAAATAGCGACACAGCTCACCCACATAGGCAAACGCGGTGGATTGCGATGTGCGAATGTCTGACCAAAAATTGGAGGTACTGAATTTTCTGGCCATAACCAAACACGAGGCGCCCGCTAAAATTGTGCTCCAGCACACTCCTAATGCGGTGGCATGATAAAACGGCAGTGGCACATAAAAGCGGTCTTTCTTTTTAAGTTGCACGGTTACATGGCCAAAGGTGCCGTAGAGTTTCATAAAGCGCCCGTGATTAAAAATAACCGCTTTGGGCAAACCCGTGGTGCCCGATGTGTAAATATAAAAACACGGGTCTTCGGCGTAAATGTCTTGGGTTTGAATTAAGTTGTTTTTTGGTTGGCCTTTAATTTTTTCAGCTAAATTCACCCAGTGACTAGGGCAGCTGCCTTGATCTTTTAACGTATTAAGGTCAGCAAAAAATAAGTGCTTGTCGTCTGCCAATGTATTTTCGGATCGAACAACTTGATATGCAGGTAAACATTCCTCGCCCACCACCATAATTTTAGGCGCCACAATATTGATGCTATGCGCAAGCACCTTGCCTTTTTGGCCAGTGTTGATCATGGCGCTCACGGCACCAATTTTGGCGCTGGCTAAAATGGTGGCCAATAACTCAGGGCGGTTCTCCACCATGATGCCAATGCAGTCGCCTTTTTTAATGCCAATGCTTAAAAAATAATGGGCCATTTGGTTAACCCATGCATTCATGTCTGCGTAGGTGATTTCCACATCTTGATACTTTAGCGCCAAGCCATTGGGGTTTTGTTTAGCGGCCCGGTCAAAGCACATGCCTAAACCCAAGGGTTTTTCTTTGTTGCGGCTGTTGGCAATCAGCACACCTTTGATGAGTTTTGGTAACGCAGGAAATAAACTGGGTAGGCGTTTTAATATTTGAGCGCCAGAAATTACATGTGATGAGGCCATGAGAATGCTCTTGAGAATTTATTTTTATTTTTATTAGTATCTGTATAGTGTAAAGATACGGTGTAATGAAACTGACTGCAATACTGTTGCATAGGTTGGCGTATTACGACGACCTGTTTGTATGAGTGTGTCTATAAAAGCGGGGGTAAGGCAGGCGAATTAATCTGGGAAAGGTATTACAGATCAAACTCGATTCTTAATGCAAAGCCGGATTCGTTTAATAATCCAATGTTGCCTTTTAATACTTGGGTAACCAAATTATAAATGCGATACAAACCCAAGCCCGCATGATTGGCATGACCACGGCTGCTGGTGACAAACGGGTTAAATATTTGCGCTTTTAATGCATCGTCTACCCCAATGCCGTTATCTCGATATTCAAGAATAATGCGGTCATTATGGTTGTGTAAGAGTACTTTTATATTGCCTTGTTCTTGATTTTTAAAGCCGTGTATCAAACTGTTTTCAATTAGCTGTTTGATGATAATGTCGAACAAATCAGGGAACACTTGCAGGTTCTCTTGTGTATTGATATCTAATTCAAATTCAACGCTTTCATGATCTTCTAATGCGTATTTGAAGATGTCTTCTATAAAGTGTTTAAGCTGAATGGTTTGTTTCTCTTGCACCGTATGTTTGAAGGAGACTTGTTTAAAGCGGCTGACCAGGCTGGATATTTGCTGGAGGTTTTTTTCCATTAATGTATATGCGCGCTCAGAGTCCTGAATGTAATCTTCTATTGAGCTTTTAGTAATGCGGTTATTTAAAAAATCATTGCTTAGTTTTTCTAGTTCACTTTTTGCAAAACTAATCGAGGTTAGGTTAATACCCAAAGGTGTGTTGATTTCATGGGCGACCCCTGTGACCAATTGCTCTAAAGCGTTCATGCGCTCTTCTTCCATGGCGTGCAATATGGTTTGTGCTTTTTTACGCTCGCTAATATCTGTTATGTAACCTTCGTAAACGGTTTCTCCCTTGTCTGTTTCTTGGATAAGCGTAACCGTGCAATGCTTTTTCTCACCAGACTGTGTAGTAAGTATGGTTTCGTGGTCGGTGATATTGCCTTGCGCCAATGTTTTTTCGCGTATTTCTTTATTGGTTGAAAAAAGTTGAGCGAATTTGTTTCCTAGTTCAATGGCTTGATCAGGTGAGCTAACACCTAATAGCTGGCAGCATTTAGGATTTAAACTGGTGACCTCCCCTTTGTCATTTAAAGAAATAATGCCCACGGGGGCCCGTTCAAATAACTCTTGGAAACTTTTCTTTTGTCGAGTGACTTCTAGTTGGGCATCTGTTGCGGTTTGCAGTGCTAGGTACTTTTCTTGGCGATCAATATGAATGCGTTTTGCCAATGCGATAGATAATAAAACCTGCTCAATAATACCACCCACAGCGCCGCCATTAAGGGTGAATATGTTCATTTCGACAATATTGGCGGCCGCTAATCCCACCAATGTGGCACCCACCAAATAGAAGGACCAAGCAAAGGTATAAATACCGGCCACCGGTACTTTTTTATAAACCAAGTACAAGCCCGCACCTAAAAGTATGGGGCTTAATAACATACTGACAGCCACTGCAATGCGCATGCTGATGTCATGGGGCAGAGTTAAAACCGAAAGGGCAAAGAGCAGTTCAACCACTCCTAAAAAATAAAAAAAGTACCTGGCGTTAGGCGCGTGTTTGCCCAGCTTTAATAAGTACCATGGGAATAAAATAATAAAAAACACATACAGCACGCCAAACACTTGGATGGCGTAGTGACTGAACTCTGCGTAGTCGCGCCATAAATAATAACGACCATCGCCGTTAATGGTCATGATAAATAAGCAGAAAAAGGCCACTTGGCAGGCGTATAAAATATAGGCTTTGTCTTTAACAATAAGGCCGATGATCAGGTTGTAAATGGCCATGACAAACATAATGCCGTAGATGGCACCAAAACTAAGGCGGCTCCAGTGAATGGATTCCTGCATTTGTTCATAAGTGATAACAGAGGTTTTCAGCATTTTAGTATTGATGCCTTCAATGCGGATATACACCTGCTTTTGTGAATGGGGCTCTAAATTAAGTGGGATGGCAAAATTTTTGTCCGCAAATACCCAGCCTGGGTCTTTTAAGGTGTCACCCATGGTCCAGTGTTTGATAAAGGTTTTGCCCTCGAATAAATAGAAATCCACCTTATCGTGAAGCGCATATAAATTACGCACTACTAGGCGTTGTGGTACGGAGAGCCGAGATTGAACAGAGAGATGTAACCAGAAAACACTGTCGTCATAACCGTGCACACCAAAGTCATGCACGGCTTGCCACTGTTTAACATTGAGGGCGGCTGTCAGCCCAGAGGGCTCTCCAGCAGGAATGCGCAGCAGGCTGCGCTCTACATCAAAGTCGTTGGCCACAGCGTGTTTTGCCAGACTGGAGCAGGCAAATAGACACACCATGAAAAAAAGACGCAACAACATAAATACGAATGCCCAAGCAAGTACTCCTTTCAGACTAGCAAAGGATGCCGGCTTTACCCCAGTTATGGGGCGCCTCATAGAAAAAGAGTCTGAAGGGTGGGATATAGGCTGCCTTTCAGGCCATTGCGGCATATAATTAATGTAATCACGATTTGAAAAGATAAAAGATTATGAGCACAGGTACTCTGTACATCGTCAGCGCCGCCTCTGGCACAGGTAAAACCAGTTTACTAAAAGCCTTGTTAGAGCAAACCCGTGGCATTGCCATTAGCGTTAGCCACACCACGCGTGATGCACGCTTAGGCGAAGAGAACGGTGTGCATTATCATTTTGTGGGTAAAAACACCTTCCATAACCTGATTCAAGACGGTGATTTTTTAGAGCACGCAGAAGTGTTTGGTAACTTTTATGGCACCAGTCAAAGCAGTGTTCAGCAGCAGTTGGATGACGGCCAAGATGTGATTCTAGAGATTGATTGGCAAGGTGCGCAGCAAGTACGTAAAGCCATGCCGCAAGCGGTGAGCCTCTTTATCCTGCCGCCATCACGGGATGCTTTGCAAGAACGTCTCACTGGTCGTGGCACGGATAGCGAAGAAATCATTGCTGGTCGCATGAGCGAAGCGGTGAGCGAAATGTCCCACTATGCTGAATTTGATTACGTGGTGATTAACGATGTATTTGATACCGCACTGGGTGAATTAAAGGCTATTTTCACGGCTGAGCGCTTAACCGTGAACCGCCAATCTAGCGCTCATGAGCGCATGATCAGCGAGCTTTTGAGCTAGTTCTTTAGCGAATCGCCTTTATATTGCCAATTTTATCGAATATACGGTTAAAAATTGGCTTAACACTCGTGGTTTTTGTAAACTTACGGGTTCTTAATATTTTAACTCATCAGCAGGCTTGTTTGCTGGTTCATAAGAGAGAGACATATGGCTCGCGTAACCGTAGAAGATTGTTTAGAAAACGTAGATAACCGTTTTGAATTAGTTATGCTTGCCAGCAAGCGTGCTCGTCAATTGGTTATCCAAGGCGCTGAACCATTGGTTGAGCCAGAAGGTGACAAACCAACAGTTGTTGCTTTACGTGAAATTGCTGCAGGCAAAGTAACGCCAGCAACCATGGCAGCCGCTGAAGCCGCTGCTCGTGCTGCAGAAGAAGCATAATTTGATGGCATCAACACTTTCTAATTTAGTGATAACTAGGAGGTAAGGTGCCAACTATAGATGCACTGGCCGAGCGCCTAAGCAACTATCTCGAGCCCGAGCAAATCAATCAGGTTTGTCGGGCTTATCACTATGCTGAACAAGCCCATGAAGGGCAATTCCGCCGTTCTGGCGACCCTTATATAATCCATCCCCTTGCCGTTGCCAATATCCTTGCAGAAATGCACATGGATGCTCAAAGCCTAATGGCGGCTATGCTTCACGATGTAATCGAAGACACCGCTGTGCCCAAAGAGGCCTTGATCGAGCAGTTTGGTGAAACCGTTTCTGAGCTGGTGGATGGTGTGAGTAAACTGACTCACATAAAATTTGAAAGCCAAGAAGCCAAACAAGCCAGTAACTTCCAAAAAATGGCCATGGCCATGGCGCGTGACATCCGCGTTATTTTGGTAAAACTTGCCGACCGCTTGCATAACATGCGCACCCTAAGTGCCATGCCCCCTGATAAAAAACGCCGCATTGCCCGCGAAACTCTCGAAATTTATGCCCCCATCGCCAACCGTTTGGGCATCAGTAATATTCGCATCGAATTAGAAGAGCTGTGTTTTGAAGCCAAACACCCAATGCGCTCAAACCTGATTCAAAAAGCGGTGAAAGCCGCACGGGGCAATCGCAGTGAGCTGGTTGAGAAAATCAGCGAAAGCGTGAAAAAGCGTTTAAAAGAAGAAGGCTTAAAAGCTCGCGTCATTGGCCGCGAAAAGCACCTGTACAGTATTTATCGCAAAATGCAGGAGCAGCAAAAGTCCTTCAAACAAATTATGGATGTATACGGTTTCCGCATCATTGTGGATAACGTAGACAGTTGTTATCGCGCCCTTGGCTTTATTCACAACCTTTACAAGCCGGTACCAGGGCGCTTCAAAGATTACATCGCCATTCCTAAATCCAATGGTTACCAAAGCCTGCACAGCACAGTAGTGGGTGTGGGTGGTGTACACATTGAAGTGCAAATTCGCACCGAAGACATGGAAGCCATGGCCCACAACGGTATAGCCGCCCATTGGTTATACAAAGACGAAGACGAAGCCGTACAGAGCAAAGGCAGTCAGCGTGCCCGAGAATGGGTGAAAGGCTTATTAGAGTTACAGCAAAACGCCGGTAACCCACAAGAATTTATTGAAAGCGTAAAACTGGATCTCTTCCCAGACGATACTTACGTGTTCAGCCCTAAAGGGCGCATCATTGATATGCCAAAAGACAGCACCGCCGTAGACTTTGCTTATAGCGTGCACAGTGACGTGGGCAACACCTGTGTGGGTTGTCGCATCGATCATCAGTTGGCGCCTTTAAGCACCAAGCTATTTAGTGGTCAAACCGTTGAAATTATTACCGCACCTGGTGCCAGCCCGAATCCATCTTGGTTGAACTTTGTGATCACCAGCAAAGCGCGCAGCAACATTCGCCATTATTTGAAAAACCAGCAGCACGATCAATCCCTAACACTGGGCCGCCGTTTATTAACCTCAGCCTTGTCTATGTTCCATTTAGATTTAGACAGCATTTCAGCCGAGCACATTGAACACCTAGTAAAAGAATTTGCCGCACCAGACTTTGATAGCCTATTAGAAGAAGTGGGTTTAGGTAAACGCTCCCCACAAGCATTGTCGCGCCGCTTGGCCAGCTTTGTATTGGGCGAAGACGGTGTGAATTCTGTGGTCAGTGATGGCATCTTTAGTATCAGTGGCAATGAAGGCGGCGTATTAACTTACGCCAAATGCTGTAGCCCAATTCCTGGTGACGACATCGTCGGTTACTCCAGTGCTGGTCGTGGTTTAGTGATTCACACCACCACCTGCAAAAACGTACAAGAATTATTAGAGCAAAACGACAAGTGCCTACCATTAGTGTGGGACGACAGCATCAGCGAAGACTTCTCAGTGACCTTACGTGTTTGGGTAGAGAACGGACGCGGATTGATAGCTCAGCTAGCCGCAGGTGTCACCGATGCCGACGGTAACCTAGAGCAAATCAGCGTAGATGATAAAGACGCCAAGTTAAGCGTTTTAAGCATGCGCATTGGTGTGCATGGT
>Ga0209712_10000801_pt1 | contig 27145 bp, 17 predicted proteins | sample ArcOceMetagenome_FD_187443 | JGI IMG/M metagenome (GOLD analysis project Ga0209712, IMG submission 187443) | Marine eukaryotic phytoplankton communities from Arctic Ocean - Arctic Ocean - Greenland ARC118M Metagenome (SPAdes) (version 2) | ecosystem: Environmental > Aquatic > Marine > Oceanic...
AAATACATTAGTATATAATATATATATAAATACATTAGTATATAATATATATATAAATACATTAGTATATAATATATATATAAATACATTAGTATATAATATATATATAAATACATACAAGGGGAGATAGCCAAGCGGTCGAAGGCGGCAGACTGTAACTCTGTTAGATATTCTCACGTTGGTTCGAATCCAACTCTTCTCAATGAAATGACTCGAAATTATAGAAACACTACAGTCATGCCTTTCAACAAAATTGACTAGTACTCAGGTTGATTTTTTATTGAATTCTCTTGGTAAAACTCACCCCCCAAGATAGTTTTTTCCCTTCCGGATTAAATAACCCAAAATTCTTCCTCAACAATAAGCCCTCCTTGATAGGTTTAAATGAGACGAACCACATTTGGCACCAGTCTCCAGAGTTACATGAAATGCAATTCTGCCACCAACATAGCTACCTACGGGGGAGCTCCATATTTAAAAAGTCTAAGCATGCCTGCTTCGACGTTAATAGCGTAGGTCTTTTAAGTTCAGGTGAAGGTACTGCCTATTTGACAAGTAACGTACCCGAAGGAGTAGCGAAGACTCACTACGTTCTAAATAATACTCACTTACAACTTAAACAAGATCTCAACGGAATTATTATCGCGGACACCCCCGGTTTAGTCTTTAAATCAGATAAAATCCAAGATTTGTCACGCCCAGATTTAGCATTTCACACGATTACTCCACACGATATTGCTTATTGAGCTCTCCAAATATCTAATACTTCTGATTTTATTATCCCAACAGACTGAAAAGGTTATCCCGACAAAAACTTACTAGACCCTAAAGCTCTCGAAATATTGGCTAAACTAATTGATTATTTTGTCAATGTTGTATATAGTGTAAAGTTATCAGATGAAGGAATAATCGTACTTTTTAGGGATCTTTTTTCTCCGTATCACCAAATTTTTAACGGCTACCACATGTTAATACATAACCCCAGCCTACTAGAATATAATATTGGTCAGCACAAAATACCACTTTTTAGATTAACTCCAGCCAACCTAGAAGTACTTTTTGACAACGAATGCTACTATTTTCACGCCTCACAATCGTTTAACCAAAACACTATACTAAAAAAAACACTAATCTCTATGTATGACTTAAACCTCTGGCCTAAATTTTAGGGTTCAAGTCTACCATCTTTGTATTTTAAGTTATAACTAAATGGACGCGTAAGCCCCCACAACTTACTTTTAGTTTACAAAATCCTTCCTATAATAAGTTAATCGTATCTAAGAAATTAGAGGCTAAAACTTTTAATTACTAAACTGATAATACGAATATATATTTTACCGCTTTATAATGGGTATTATTATAAATTTTAATCATCTACGTGTACGTTTGTTTTGGGATATAAAAAAACCACAAAAAAAAGTTGAACCCCAATACTTAAAAAATTATGAAAGAAAATATTTTGAGTTGTGTAAACGCTTCCATAAAGACGGGTTTACTTGCGTTAAACCTCTACCACAAATTAAATCATTATATTGGGAGGAGCGTGAGTTGTTGTATGATACTTTGTCCTTTAACTACCAAATGGGGGATATAAAAATTAATTATAGCCTTGACCATACACGAATAACTTTTACTACTTCAGTCCCAAATATATTAACACTTTTATTTATTTTGGAGTTTTACTCATTAAATAATAACCATAAAACCCTTAAAAATACAATTTACTCTGATGAAGAGATACTACTATTAGATCACTTATACTCTAAAGAAGTAAACCAAGTAAAGTTCTTTAGGCATTTGCATTGCATAGATATTAATGATTACGCAAGCACAAAATCCTCGGTACTTGCTGAACTCAAAAACTTCCAAATATGCAAAAAAGAGTCAGTGACGTTTTCTTACCTTCATACAGATATAGAGCTAGGCATTTGTTTACCTTTCAAAAATTTTATCTATTTATATAATAAAAAATTAGTAATAAAATAAAAACTGTTAAAACTAATACCTCCCCTCTATCTCCCGCTTCTAAAGTTTAAAAATAAACCACTCCGGCTACTATTTTTATTCTAATAAAACTAAGTAACTTCGGACGTTACTTGTTCTAACTGGTATCTTATAATAATAGTTGATTCATAAAGTAATAAGTTATTTAATTATAAATTCTTGGCTAATCGCTAAGTATCGGTATTTGATAAAATCAGAATGAAGTTCATATAATTATTGCGAGACATATAACGACTACCTGGATTACCAAGAATTCGAGAAATATAAAATATGTAAAGTCCTACCCTTCTATACACAATTAAGAAATCCGTACGACGTGCCCATGTTTACAGGTTTTACGCCTAGTTCTGTAACCTATTCACCTGCCGGTAAATTACATACAATAGGTCCAGTCAATTTAAAACCTAATTTAAACGATTTATCTATAACTTTTTCAGCTACTAAAAAAGATTTAGTAATTTTACTATACGTGGTTGAATGTATATACGAACATCTATATCTAGCTAGGTATGAGTATTATCGGGATTATTATAAGGGTAACCCGTTTAATACAGTTCAAAAACCTTTCAGTAAAACAACAAATAATAGTATTAAACAGTTCCTACCCGCAGTCAATTTAAATAGGGTACCACAAGTGACACTTAACGGTAGACTTTATTACCCCGGACTACAATCTAATTTAATTAAAACGCTTAATGCGCAGAATACGCAAAACTGCGTCAATCTAGTTAAGTTGAAAGTCGATCTACTTGATATTGAAATACTAAAAACTACACTTTTTGGGGAAACATCCCATGACTGGTACGGTTAAATAAAATATTTACACTTTGCTTTAATTTTTAGATTATAACAATGTTTTAATGTGTTAATGTTATGTAATTCCCTACTCTCTATACTACCCCTATAATTTTTATTTTATTAAATGAAATCAAATATTTTTAATTTTTGACAACCAAATTTCCTCCAAAATTCCTATTCTGAACGAAAAATAAAAAGTTTTATTTTGAATTTCGGACCACAACACCCAGCCTCTCACGGAGTCCTAAGACTCGTTGTCCAATTAAACGGAGAACTAGTCGAACGTGCTGACCCTCATGTAGGTTTTTTACATCGAGGTACGGAAAAATTAATAGAAAGCAGAACTTATTTAAAATCTTTACCTTACTTTGATAGGCTAGATTATTGTTCAATGATGATGCAAGAACATGGTTTTTGTGTCGCTATAGAATCTCTCCTAAAAACTACGTCGTATACATCATTTTATGTACAAATTCGAGTACTATTCGACGAGTTAACTAGAATCATGAGCCATCTAATGGCGCTGTCCACACACGCCTTAGATGTCGGAAACATGTCACCTGTTTTTTGAGCATTCGAAGAACGGGAAAAAATAATGGAATTCTATGAAAGAGTTTCTGGTGCCCGTATACACGCCGCTTTCTATAGACCTAATGATATTGACTGAACTGGACTCAACTACCAATTCTTTTTAGACGTCTCTATTTTTGCTAGGGACTGTTTCAAATCTTTGACCGAAATCTTTACAGTTTTAGCTACAAACCGTATCTGAAAATCTCGGTTAGTAGGTATTGGTTCATTAAACCTCATTGATGCCTTGTCTTCAGGTGCTACAGGTCCTGTAATTAGAAGTGTCGGCCTAAAAAAAGATATGCGTTTTTTAAAATCTGAAACATACTCCCATTACTGATTTTTATCGTTTCAAAGTTATTTGGGTAAAAGGGGGGACAGTTATGATAGATTCCTAATTAGAGTTAGAGAAATGTACGAAAGTGTTAGTATAATCTTCCAAGTACTTAATAACCTAAGTAACCAAAATAATACTAATATTAAATCTAATAGCCCTAAAAATTATAACTTTAACTCATTTTATGACTTTTTATATACAAAAAATTCTAACTCATACGGTCGTAACACTAAGTACAATTCAATGGAAAGTTTAATAAACCATTTTAAGACCTACAGTGAGGGCCTAAAAGTACCTAAAGGTTTTGCTTACAAATCTATAGAAGCTTCTAAAGGTGAGTTCGGTGTATCTTTAATTTCCGATGGTTCAGCTTTACCTTACAGATGTAAAATTCGAACACCAGCGTATCATCATATTCAAGTAATGCCTCGCCTTTTACAAGGACATTTTTTTGCTGATTTAGTAACGGTTTTAGGGTCCCAAGACATTGTTTTTGGTGACGTCGATCGTTAATTTAATCTTCATGGTTTTTTCTGGTATGGGTTATGACAGAAAGATGATGGACCGGTTTAAGAGAAAAATGTTTCTTAAATCGGAAATAAAAAGACTTACATTAAATTCACTTAAAAAAAACCACTCCGTTGCTTTCTCGTACCGTTACTCAGCTTACTTCAGTAAGATAAGTATAGTCCGTTTCGCTTCAGTGGTACAGCAGAGACATAGATGTGTGAAATCTGGACGAGTTTGAAGTGTTATGAAGTTCTCAAAATACTCAAGGTTTAATTTTAGGACTGAGTCCTCTAAAGGTCTTATGCCTGGCTTTAAAAGAGCGAGTTGATAAACTCTTTATACCGCGAAATTTTTATGGGAGATTTTAAATTAGATTTATTTTTATATTTAACTTTATACTACGAATTGAAATGATTTTTAGTACAACTAATCAATATGTGAGATCCTTTTTTTCACACGGGTCTATTTTTTCCGAATACCCTAAATACTGCACAATTTGCTCAAAACCTTACTACTTTTTTCGGTTTAAAATTCGCTGTAAGTGTAGGTTTCTTAATTGTAATAAGAGGGGGTACCCCTAGGTACAGGTACGATTACTTAACAAAATTAGGCTGATTAAAGTTTATTGGTTTAGTTATCTCGGTATTTTTATCATCTCTGGCGTTTTTCTTTATCTTCTAAAATATTTTACGTGTAGGTTTGGGAGACTTTGAAGTTTTTATTAGTTGCGTAACAGTTGTACTACTGAGTTTTATAATTTATAATATTATTAATAGTTTTCTTTATGTTAACTTATTAAAAAGGTTTGGTTTTTTAAAGAATGCAAGAAGAGATTTTTATGAGTGCGGTTTTAGGCCACAAACACAAAAACCTATTAGATTACCTGTACAATTTTTACTTATTTGCGTTTTTTTCTTACTATACGATATTGAATTAGTATTTTTATTCCCTTATGCTTCCGGAGTAACCTTTGCTGGGTTTTTCGACTTTATTTTACTTTTAATGTTTTTTATAGTTTTCTTGATTAGTTTGACGTTTGACTATGAAAGGCATGCCCTTTACTGACAATATTAATTATTTTAAATGAAACTTGAATCTTACTTGTCCTCTCTTAATTTATTATTTTTAACTAACGTTCTTTGAAATATAACCTTTATATTTACTTATCAACTTAAATTATCAAATTCTTTTTCTAAGTTTTACTTATACAAATGAAGAGTAAACAATTATAGTGATTCCTATTGGTTTACCTTCAGTAATAAGAAACTAACTTATGAACTAAAATGGTTTGTCTAATAATTTTAATGGAAACTAGCTTAATCGGTAAAGCGTTAAATTTTGGTCTTAACGAGTATGGGTTCGAGTCCCATGTTTCCAAGTTAATGTATAATGATCACTGTAATTACTTGTTAAATCATATTAATTTAAATTATGCTATGAAAAGGTTAGCATTCACCGTCCCTTTTACTAAAAAAACGTTCCAGTTATGTACTTTGTTTAAAAGACTTTCTGTTATATCAACTTTTTTCGTATTGACTAATAAAAGAAACGGTAAGGTTTCAATAAAAATACATCTATTTTATTTTTACGGTAGCCCTATACATGGTTTTATTAGGCAAATCTCTACAAAACGTAAAAGTTACTACGTTTCTTACAGAGCTTTAACCTTGTTAAATAAGAGGTTAGGAAGCTCCACTTACGTACTCTCAACTGATTTAGGTTACATCACTCACCAAGAAGCTTTGCTTAAGCGCAAAGGTGGTTGTTTATTATTTTTTATTTATTACTAACTTAGTGTAAGAATGTCTACTATTTTATCAATTTTCAATGATTTTTTAAGCTCAAACTCCGTTGAACATTACCTAACTACTAATTGTTTTGCTTTTATAGACTCTATAACATGGTATGTTGCTTCAATAGTAATCACGTTACTGAAATCTATCCTAAACTCTTTGTTTGGTGATTGATTAGTTTTGTTTACCTTACTTGATTTTTTTAAAACATGACCAGTTATAATCGTATTTAGTGTTATTTTCCCCATTTTCTATTTTAGAGGGTTAGTAAACTTTTACAAAACGGTAACGTATTCCTGTAACCTCCTGTCCCCCTTGAATAATATAAAATTTCCTTCTAACCTTAACATGCCCCACTTTAAACGTTTATACAATAATTTAATGTTTCTAAACCTCAAATCTATCCCCAACACTAGCGTTGTTTTCAACAATACCGCTGCTAACTTTGAAATTAAAACTTTTATCGTTTATTATATTACTAAACCAATAAAAATGAACATCTTTAACGAGAACTGAGTTTCTTTATTTTGATGGAACAGTTTAACCCTTAGGAGTCTTTTCCTTAACAACTCAAAATTCTTCTATTCGGGGTGATATTCAAGAATTTATATCTTATTTCTTAACGCCTACAAAAGGACTGTAGGTGATGGTTTACTTTATATCAGGGGTCTATTTCTAATTTTTTTTATCGATGCTTGTCTTACCGATGATGAACCTATATGAGAACCTGTTGAGTGAAGTCTTATACAGACTTGGTTACTGTTTTTATTTATTTTTTCTTGAATAGCCGAAAACCTTATAACTAGTCGTTATGGTAGTTACACAGGCCGAGATAAACGTGTCTGGTACGCTTGGTATAGGAGCTTCTGAGGTATTGAATTTTTCTTTTTCATGTCGTTAGGTGCCGCCGCCATGTTTGTTATCGTACCTTTTTACTTTGAAGTTACTTATAACGTCTCCCTTATCTTTTCTTGATGAGATTGGTTTTCTAGAATTTTCTTCTTTAAATTTATCAGCCTTTTTACCATAATGTTAAGTTTAGCTTATGTCTTTTTAATGGGGATTCGTTGATTAAATTGAAAAAAACAAATAATATTAGTTATGATAATCAACTTTTTTTTAATTTACTTACTGTACTCCCAGTTCATTGTTTCCTTTTTAAGTTACTTCACCGACCCCATTTGGTATCAAAAAAATCGTACAGTCGATTATATTCAATTAAGTCATGGTCCATTAAAGTGAGGTTTTGGTCCCTCTAAAAGAGACCACTTCTCTTACCACAACGTAAGTACAGTTTTTTGATTCAAAAATGATAGCCCTTTCGCCGAAGCTATGTTACTGTTAAATTTAATGCTCTTTTTAAGTACCTTTAGTCTCTACATGTATTGATTAGTACTACTCAGGAGAATATATGCAACAGAAGAGGTTTCTTACACTTATTCAACTTATGTTGTTTCCTCCTTAAAGCAATTTTTCTATTTTTTCCTTTATTTCTACCTTTTTATTCTTATAAGTTGAATCTTAGGTTATTGAAGGTTCCCTATTGAGTATTATTGACTTATTAATGGTAATAATTGACTCTTGACATGTTGAGAAGTTATTATAGACTACTACGACTTAATTAAACAACTTTTCTAATTAAAATCAAATTTTTATAAATAATGTTATTTATCAAAGCCTCTAAAGTCTTATCTCTAAGTTTCGTTTTCTTACCCTTAACAGGATGTGCCATCGCTACAGGTCTAATCTTCGCTTCATTAATCAAAGGAATTTCTTACGCTCCTGACTTAGAAGAAGTATTATTCAACTATACTACTCTAGGTTTCGCTTTCGTTGAAAGTTTTGCTTTCCTTTTATTCTTCGTTGCTATCTTAGTTATCCTTATCTAAGAAATGTTACTTAAAGTCTTAACCTTTACAGTAAGAGTTTTACCTTTTTAAGTGTAAAGTTCCTCCATAAATGTTTTTATTTCCTTATATTGGATATTTATTTAATAAAAATTATGGGTAATATAACAAATCCTAGTATAAATAGGTGAGGTAAAAATCAATACTGATTCAGACTTTGGTATACAGATAAAAACTACTTTTTAAATTTACAAAGTGATACAATTATAAACAATATAATCTTAGTTTATTTGTATTATGGAATGTCTTTCAAAGTTCATCCTTATATAAATCAATATTTCTTCAAAAATAAATATTTTACTACTTATAAACGTTACTTAAACTACGACTTAAAGTACTTCCGACAAGATCATTATTCAAATCCAATCTCTGGTGTAGAAGAGGTTTACCCTATAAGGAAAGAGCAAGAAGATATTTACAATACACAAATAGGTATTTTCAGATACCAAAAATGACTAGTCGTAAATTTCTACTCCTTTAAAATTGTTAAGTCCTCAAAAAAAAAAATTAGAAAAAATAAGTATAAGTATAATATGTTCGTGGTTACAGGCTACTCGTCAGTAACTAAGAAAACTATCAACTCGGTTAAACGTCTACGGTTTTTAATTTTTAATTTTTTACTAAAAAAATTGAATTTAGTACAAAATAAAACAACATACCTTTTTTAAATAATATTTAGTAAATTTTTTAATTAGTACACCTAAGCTTTAAGGTTATACGTCATTCTTAATGCACTATAACTTACCTTGAATAATTTGAAAATAGTAACAACTAAAAACACTATAAATAATACAACTGTAAACGCCTTACCTATATATACCTTTTCTTATTCCAATTTCTATTACTTCAATAACTTCCACCTAAATTACAATATAACTACTTTTTTAGCTTTCTCCTTTATTAATAATAAAAGTAAAAATTTTAATGGTAAGTTTTCATACGAATCAACCCTACCAGAAGCCCCCTCCACCTTCTACAACAAAAAACTTAATTTTATGGAGAGATTTATGTTTCTAAAACGACCCTTATTTATCTCTTTTTTTATCGAACATATGATCGATGTACCTTATTGTTTTAAAAAAAGTAAGTCACTAAAAAACGGTTCATTCGAAAGGCCCTTATTAAAATTTGTTAACCTTTTTATGCGGCATGGAAGGCAAGAAAAAATGAACCGATTCTTTTCGAAAGCTTTACTACTCGCTTCTCACGATATAAAACCTACCCATTTGAATTTTTTAAAGGATAATCAGTGGTTTAAATTTTTCCTTTATACCTCAAATCAGTTTTATAATGATAAACTCAATATCTCCTACTCCCTAGAAGACAGTTTAGCTGGTTCTGAAAAACAAAAAAACGATCTTGACGGCTTACAAGAATTACCCTACAAACATACCCTTAATGAGGAGGGTAAATGAATTACACCTTTCTTCTTAAAAAAAAACCTCCTAATAGACACTTTATCTCAATTTAACCCCGTGTTTAACTTTTATCTACATTATGTAGGTAAAACCGCATGAAAACACTCTAGGGGTAAATCTGGACGTTACAAGTGCGTTTGGAAGTATGTACCTCAATACAAAAGACTTTTTGAAGTTATCAGGTGAATCTCAAAGGAGGTTAAGTTTACCGATAAGAAAAAATTTTTTAATAAAATGTACACAGTATTTATGATACTTTTTACAAAACCGCATCTAAGTTTGATTTATAAAATCAAAAACTTTACTAATAGTTATATTTATAAAAATTATAGGTATTCACTATTAACGACCCTGAAAACTATTAAGTAAAAACTTGAAGTTTTTAAATGTTGTGTTATGGTTTTAGGAGTTTAAAATCTATTGGTAAAAAAAATTTCGTTAAGAATTATAAATATCGAAAATTATTAAGTGCGAAATCGTTAAAACTTTCTTGAGGTGTAAGGTTGAACTTCAATAAACGTAAACTTTATATATGTCTACCTGAGAACTGATCTTTAATAATCTTTTCTATTACGAGGAGCTTAAAGTCATATATAGATTTATATATATACTCATCAATTTATTATTTTGTATACAGATTACCTACCAAACTATCAATGATTAATTACGATAAATTTGAAAAAGTCTTATCGCTCTCTTCAAAATATAAAGACCAATTCTCTATATTATTTTACTTTTTCTTAAAAAAAGTTTTATATAGTTTCTCCCAAATCTTTTTCCGTAAAATTAAATTTAAAGGTAAAGGTTATTACATTTATAAAAATAAGAGAAATACTATAACACCCCAATTTGGTTACGCTCATAGAATTTACGTTTACGCTTTCTCCTTAAACGTCTCTTTTTTAACCAAGACAAAAATTTTAATGTTCGGCCTAAACGATTTAGACATTAAAAATTATAGTTTACAGGTTTATAATATAAGACCCATAAATATCTTTACTGGTCGTGGTATGCGTTTTTCTAAGCAAGTTATTTATAAAAAAGCAGGTAAAATTAGTTTATACCGTTAAGATAAACTTTAAAGTGTAAGTAGTGTTTTTTTTTTTTACTAAGAAAATGTGAACTATTGTAAAAATGAGTTTTAGTTACCTATCAAATCACATTATTGCTTTAAACCTAAATTTTTTTCAAAAATATTTTTGAAGGTTGTTCTTTTTCCTATTTGCTATTAATTTATTTCTATAATTATATTTTACTAAATGAAATTTAAAACAAATTTTGAAAACTTCGAAAATTTAAGCTCAAATTCTTATAGTTTTAATATGAATTTTCTCTATACAGATAGAGATAAACGATTTATTAAATTCTACGAAGAGTTTTTAAATTTACCTCCAGTTTCTAACGAAAATTTTGATATATACTCAAATATTGTTGAGTCTACTATAAATGTATCATTTTTAAATAGGCTAAACTTTAATTTACCTCCAGTTTCTTTTACTAAAGAAAATTATGACTTTTCAAATTCTATTTTAAAAACAACAATAGAAAAACCTTATACCTTTAAAAAAAAAGATACGTCTTTGGTTGATTACGTGAACAACACGGATAACCTAGGGTTTTATAATAATTTAGAGAATATAACTTCAATTTACCATTATTCTATTCCTAATACAAAATTAAACTACCCCGAACCTTTTGTAGCTTCTTCATCTTTTATTCACTCTGAAATGTGATATATGCATATACTAACTTATCAATACTGATTGTGGTTTGCTTTCACAACTCTTATTACTGTCTTTTTTACTTTATTACTCATTACTTTAAGATGATGTAACATTAGAGTACGACCTAAAAGGGAAACTAGAGGTGTAAGTCGAGCTAAATGTGGTGATTTAATTACCGCTTGTGTACCCGTATCTTGAGCCGCTTCGATTATTGTTTCTGAAACTACAGACGCCATAGATTTTTATGATGGGTCCGGTACCACTGAATTCGTTGTAGGTATTAGAGCTTATCAATGAGGTTGAGAGTATTATTACCCCAAAGACATAGATTTAAACTACAATGTTAAAAACAACTATTCAAGTTTTATTGGAAATTCCTTAAAGTATAATTCAACTACCGGGTTAAACTTATCTGCTAATAACTTCTGAAAATTTTACCAAAATAAAGCTTCAGACCAAGTTATTACTCCTGCCCATTTATTAATTCTACCCTCCGATAATTTAAAACTTTTAAATTTAAAGTCTTACAAAGATATAGGTGCAAGTACAATCGATGAAAGTACAGCCTTTAAGAGCATAAAAATGAGCTCAAAAACATTTAACTCTAATTTAGTCTTTACCCCTTCTGCTTTACAATCTAGATTCAATAGTATTTCAAACTTATACCAAAATGAGGATATTTTTATAAATTCATATTTATACGGTATGAAGAGGCAGCATAACTTTTTAAATAATTCAGCTTTATTAAATCACTCGACCACCTTTTATAACTTAAAAAGTATCGATAAATATTTAAATTATAATAATAAGGCAGATACCTCTATGTTCTCAAATTACAATGGTGATGAATTATTTGACTTTTTTAAGAAAAATCAAACGAACGTCAGCGACTCGGCTATTTTCACTAAAAACAAAATCATCACAAATGTTAATCCAGATTCAAACTTAAAAATGATCTCATTTTTCTCGTTCTACCCAAATACCTTCTCTTTTTTTAATAATGATAGTGATAAGAAAAAACTAAAGTTCCCTATTTATAAAATGTTTAATAACAACCTCACTCAAACTAATACAGTTTCAGATCTACTTTTTAGGAAGAACAACTTAGTTAACGATTTTAGTTCAATAAATTCTGAAGCTTTCAATTCTTCAATAAAATCAAAAGATTTAACATACCAAAGTTATGAAACTTTTTCACCTAACCGTACTGTGTTACCTGGAGAAAGAAGTCTAACCTTTTTCAGTGAACAATCCCCTACAGTTTTAAATTATAACTACTCAACCAACTTAAATACCGTTAACAACTATATGAGCTTCTTAGATAAAAATACTGTTACTTCTACCGAATCCTTTTTCTTAAATACTGCCGGTTCTAATTGAAGTGATCTAACAACACTAAATAAATATACTGGAAGTAGCCCCTACTTCAGCCACCCAAGATCCCCTATCATGTCTAACGAGCCTCAATTAAGTTGATTAAACTACGATAAACCCCTAACACCTAACGAAGGGGACTCCTCTTTAATTTTAATTAACGACCAAAAAGATACCGCCGTACCCGCAGCCCTAGCTTCTATATACTGAGATACTTTTTTAAGTAAAAGTTCGGACAGTTTAAGGATTAACGACATGCTATCTAAAAATGCTAATGATAATATTTTCTATCTCCCCTTATTCACTGAGTATTACGACTACGACTTTAGGAATTGACAAGCTCTAGAATTATTGGAAGATTGTTATTGAGAAACTAACTACTCAATCTATAACTACGAGGAGTATTTAAACTTAGTCTCAAACTTCTCTGATACTGAACGGTTCAATAAGTTTGACAGCTATTTCCAAAATCTAGTTGCCCGTAACTCAACCAAAACCAAAAAAGGACTTATTAATGGTGCATTCTTTAAAGATAATCAGTTAACCGGAAACTACTATTCAAGCAATTTCTATCTTGACGAGTCTGTAACCTCTCCCAGCTTACTCACCTTAAATAATTTTTATACTATTCCTTTATTCTCATTAAACTTAAACTTAGACGATTCTTATGAATCTTTTAAGAACTTAAACTACTTTTTAAATCAATCTAACTCAGTTTCGTTAAATAACCTTTTAAATAATAACCAATTCCACTCACATACTTTCTACGCCAATACCACACGTTCTGATTATGAAGATTTTTCTTGATATACAGATAAAAAGGACGTAAGTAAAAATTACTTAAACCTAATCGACCAAATGAATGGACTAAAAGGTAGTTTAGATTTTACTCTCTTACAAGATACTAATTATTTAAATTTCGTAAATTATGATAATTTGGACTTAATCAATTTTAACTCGTCAAGAGTCAATACCTTAGCCAGTGTAAGACCAATTACCCGAAGTTCTATGGTTACTTACAGCGCAATGCAAAAAGTTTTTAGGTCCCGTTTTGAAGAAGGTAGGTCCCACGCCAAACTTTCAGACGTTGCTAATTCTTTCGTAAAACAACCTTACCTAAACGCACCAAGGGTCAACTACGAAAAGTTATTAGGTAAAGATAAAGTTAGTTTTTATAAAACAAGCATGTATCAAAGTAAACCATTAAACTATTTTAATGTCTTTTATGATATAAATTCTACATTAAACTTTGCTTTCTTCGATTTTCCCTTCTTACTATCACCTAAAAGTGACCCAGCTAGGTATTTATGATTCGATTGATACGCAAAGTGAGGTGACTTATCTATTCAACCTTCATCTTCTTCAAAATATGCCATCCACGGTTTACCTTACTTTAACAAAATCTTCGAATTTTCAAATAATAAAAACGATGTCTTAAATGAAACTGAAAACTATCTAACAAGGCTCCTCAAAGCCAGAAAAAACTACTTAAGTAACTGAACTAACAGCCCTTATTTCTACTCTAGGTCCTCATTATGGTATAAAAATAACAACCTTTTTAATTTATTCAACAACAGCGATGATAAAATTACACATCTAAAAGGTTCCTTAGTTTGATCCAAACAGTACTGGACTTCCAAGAATATTGATAATAACTTTAGTAATAAGTTTACATCTTCACTTTCTAACAACACTACCTACAGCAAAGCTTTTATCCAACCAGCACTTAGTTCTACAAATTATAATTATACAATTACAACCTTAATCGATATTTTAGGTAAACGAGAGTATATGTATAGGGAACTATTTGTTAAATTAAATAAAATTGTGAATCTACCCTCAAATTTTACAGCAAACCCCAAACACCCTTTAATCAATGAGATTAGAGCTGCATTTCTGTATAATGATCAAATCCAAAGTTACAATGAAGGTAATAATTTAACAAAATTCAATACCCTTTTAAAAACTTCTATTTATAAAGATATTGAAAGTTACACAACTAAATTTACTTCATCAAACTGACTATTCTCCTCTATTTTTTCGAACGTCTATAAAGATTTTTTTAACGAGCAATCTGATAAATCAAATAGTCTGTTAAAAAATCAGTATCGACCCGTCAAAAAGGGTATTTCAAGTATGATCAGATTACACGCAACAGGTGCTATGGCCATGCCTGTAGAGATGAGAGTACAGATACTTGCTTCATCTAAAGACGTAATCCACTCATGATCTATCCCTTCCGCCGGAATAAAAATCGATTGTGTACCTGGTTATTCTTCCCATAGAATTGCTATATTTCTTGCAACTGGGATTTTCTGAGGGCAATGTATGGAGATTTGTGGTCGTTACCACCACTGAATGCCTATAGTTGTTTATTTCATGAAAAGAGATCTATTTTTCTTATGATGTACCCATTTCATATTTTTACCGTCAGCCAATAATGATTGAGCAATCAATGACAGATCAAATACTGATTTCCTAAAGTTAGCCTCCTTTGATAAGTCCAGTTGACTAGCTGAATTAGTCAATATTTAATAATCTTTATTTTATGTTAATGAGCGAAACCTCCCTTATAACTGCCTTTTTAGCAATTTTACTTTCCCTTTTTGTTGTTTTAACAGAACGTAAATTCTTAGCTTACGCCCAACGTAGAATGGGTCCCGCTATTATGGGTCGTAACGGAGCCGGCCAATTACCATTAGATCTTATTAAATTACTAACGAAAGAAGTTTTTTTTGTACCAAGACCTACTTCAGCGCTAGCTCCAGTATTTTTAGCTTTATTATACGCAGCACAAGTTTTATTCTCCCAAAACTTTATTTGAAGTCCATCATCCTTTTTATTTGATAATCTAGACTCCGTAATACTATACCACCTCATTCTAGTACTGTTAGGTAATATTTTCTTAGTAGTAGTAGGTTTACTGAGTCAATCAAGGTATGCTATTATAGGAACTGTTCGATCGTTAGTCCACGTTATGTCTCTTGATATTTTCGTAACCATCCTATACTCACTTTTAGTCTTTAGTTCGCAATCTGCACATTTCCACGATTTTGTTTTAGTACAGAACACTTACTGATTTTTCTTTTTATACAGTCCAGCAGCTTCTGGTTTTATTATTATACTCTTATTAGAGTCTAAGCGAGCCCCCTTCGATCATTCAGAAACTGAAGCTGAGGTTGTTGCTGGTTACGCCGTAGAGTACAGTGGTCCCATGTTACTTATATTTTACCTCGCTGAATACTTACATCTTATAATCTCATCTATACATTTCGTACTCTTTTTTTGAGGGGGTTGAAATGGGGTAAAATTATTCTGGTACCTACCCCCTATATTTTTAGTTCCATGCGATTCAGCTTTTTGAGATTTTACTTTCCAAACAAATCTAATTTAGTTACAGCCGTATATTTTTCTCAATTAAATTTTTCAAGTTAATTATTATAACTGTTTTATATTTAATTTCATACTAATTAGTTTTTTATTTTTATTCACTAAATTATTTTTGGTTAACTCCTTTCTTATTGATACGCAGTACCGTTTAGATCTTAATGATAATATTTTAAATTTCTACTGTTTTTTTTGGACAAACGCCTGGTACTTATTCCCCTTCTTGTTAGTTTATTCACTTATATACTTAGGTTTATTTTTTTACAGGTCTAATGTCTTTTCTACAAAATTACTACTAACTCTTATACTCTTCTACTTTTATGAGTTAAGTGACTTGTTACTAAGTTCTTATTCCCTCGACCTCATAAATTTAAACTTACTAGATACAAATATTTTACTATCAAACAACATAAATAAATACCACCCTTTCATTTTCTACTTTAGTTTTTGAAGTTTTTTATTAATCACTATCAACAAAGTAGGTAACGTGTTCAAGTATAAAGTTAAATTTTTACCCAATACAACCCAAATTATAGATTTTAAAATTATTAAAATGTTAATGGGTTTTAATGTTGTAGCACTTTTCTTAGGTAGCTGATGAGCGTTACAGGAGGGTACCTGAGGTGGTTGGTGGGGTTGGGATCCTTCTGAAGTGTTCGGTTTACTTTTCTTACTTTTTTCATTTGAATTCTTTCATAGAAAGTTAAACTTTAACTACAGCTCGTCATTACGGTACCAACAATCGGTTTACCTAGTCTTCATCTTCATTACTTACTATTTTATCCAACTAAACTTTGACCTTGTATCACATAATTTTGGTACGCATTTCTTCTTCTTCTTTAATAATAACTTTTTTCTGTTGGAGTTACTACTGTTACTAACCTTCTCCCTTTTTATTTTTCTTAAGAAATACTTTTACAACAAAAAAAATTTTTTCCTATTACAGTTTTATAATAAAATACAAAAGACTAGTAACCCTCAACACTATTACATTATAATGATGTTCACGTCGTATTTTATAATATTAGTATTCATTAGTTTTAATTTGTTACTTAACTTTTTTATCTGAAATTTTTTTAAGATCCAAATGTTGAACCTAAACAACTCTCTCTATTTTTTTCATTTCCTATTTCTAATTTTATTTGTAGTTAGTTTTTTTAATTTCAACTTAACATTATATTTAAAGTTATTACCATTCACCATAATAACTCTTAAAATATGACTTTTATTCCTTTTATTTCTCTCTTCATTTAAATATTCTATCTTAAACTTACTCCACTGATCCTTCTTTATTTTCTTCCTAGATAATAATTTTAATAGTGAACTTGTTATAACAGACTGGTTCATATTCTCATGTTATAACGATATTATTATACAAATGAAACTAAACATTCCAACAACATTTAATTTTAACTTAACTTCTGTGTACTTTGAGTACTCGTTATGATTTTTTAATGGTCTTACTAAATCAACCTTTTCGTTCATGATTTACTTTTTTGACAAAAATTTCACAACGAACGTGTTCAACTACCTTCTGTCTAACACTTCCCTAAATTCATTATTACTCTTAAATGAAAATGACTTCACACTTTCACTCCTTATCAGTTCTTTCTATGAAAGCCGTTTATTTACCATTTTTATCATAGGTCTATTTGTAGTGTATAGGTTCCTTTTTAGGGCGACGAAATTTTTTAGTTAGGTGGTTGTAGTTCAGTTGGTAGAATATTAGATTGTGACTCTAGAGGTCGGAGGTTCGAGCCCTCCCTATCACCCTTATGAATTTATTTATTTTTTTCAAAAGCTATAATTTATTTACTTTTATGAATAGAAAGATTACCCATAATTTATTAAATAATTTTTTCATCAAGACTTATTTTTTACATTCTTACTACGTCTTCAGCGATCTTCTGTGACAAGAAGGTTTAATGTTTGATTTTCTACAAAAAAAATTTGTAGATGCTTGAGTTAGAAAATTTGTCATATATTCAGCTTACCTCTTCAACGAGAAACTAATGTTTGATAGTATTGTAAAGTTCTACTTAAACTTATTAATTTGACCTTTACATAAGTATAATCTTTTTGATTTAAATAGTGTTTCGAGTATTTTCTTTTTTACACTACTGATCCTATATTTTTTCTTTGCTTTATTTTCGTTATTCTTATTATATGAGTTTATATTTTAAAGTTTAAGGGTGCTGTTTCAGCGTATTTATAATTGAATTAAGTATAAAACCCTACCACCTTCTGTCCTTTTTAGAAATCGATTGTATATAGAACGTGATTCTAAAAACCGTCGAATCTTTACTAATTTTGGTTTACTTTTTAGGAACTCAAAGTGAACAAACTACACTAAAAGTAATATAAACTTAAATTTTCGTCTTAATTATATCAAGTACGCCTCTTTTAGTTTTATTTTCTTCTCTTTTTTTATTTTATACTGTTATTCATTTAATTATTATATGTACTCCGTATCAGTCAACTTTTTTCTGTACTCAGTCTGATTTAGTATAGATACGATCGATTACTATTCTGCTTTTATTTTCTATATGTGCTGAATGGGTCTGATAAGTACATTAAAGAGCGTTTATGCTTTTTTATTTCCTTATACAGCAGAGATGACCAATAACCATAAACAACCCCTTACTTACTTTGAAAAACGTTTCCAAAGTTTAACAAGTGTGTATAAAGACACAACAACTCCCACAAGCATTTTCTCTAGTAAAAATAATACTAAATGATTAGTTTATGCTTGACTGTGCGGGCCTAAATTTAACCATAAAACTGATATGCTTGCAAGGATATTTGAGGATAACTTAAGCTTAACAAGCTGACCAACAGAATCAAGGTTTTTTATAAAACTTTATAATTTATTAAAGATCTTTAATAAGTTAAATAGTGGTGTAAATTTTAAACGTCTAGATAACTTGAATAGTATAAATAAACCCAATAATTACTTTTTGGAGGGTATGGATTTAAATAATTATACAGGTATCAACTTATGATATATTTTAAACCAAAAAAATTCTTATTTCCTAACAAAATCAAATGACAATAAATCCTTAAATATGCTTAACCTCCAAAAATCATGAAATTTATCAAATTTTAATACCGAAATCGAAAATTATAGTTCTATTTTAAATTCAAAAACAGGTTTAATAAATTTATCAGATTTTACTAATAACCAACTAAATAATTTAATTTTCAACTCCCCCGAAGCTAATACAATTACTTATTCTATAAGAAACCATCTCGATTCTATCAAATGAGATCGGTGGTTATATAAATACTCCTTACTACACCGTAAATCACTTAAAAATACTACAAAACTTACTTTAGCTAAAAAAGCTTTACATTTAAATTTTTTTAATAGTAAATTAACAGACTCAAATATCTGAGCTTCAGAATCGTCAAAGTACTTTATGTCAGATAACACAACCATGTCTTCATTCTTTAATTTATATTATAGTAACTTGTATAAAAACCCTACTAGTTTTAATAGTAATATTATTAACTCAAAATTATTTATAAATAATAACACCTCCGATAATTTTAATTTACAACTTTTAAATGACTATGAAGAGGGTTACTTCTTTTTTTTAAAGAGATTTTATATTTTTAATAATTTACTTAACAATAATTATATGTCTTCAGTATCAATTAGAAGTAATACTAACACTAAGTTAGAGTATTTTAACGAGTTTAAATCATTAAAACTAAATAAAAACTTTACACTTGTCTCTTACCTTCTAAATTCTAACAAAGTAAACCTGAACGCGCTAGCTACTAAAAATTATATGAAAGACTCTAATTTAATTACTAGCGAGAATCTAAACTTAACTAATTCAAATGATTTTAAGTTAAAAGACTTTTATCTTATACTAAATACAGATAACATTTTATCTTATGATAATTTAAGGTTACTAAACTGGTTAACGACATCGTCAACAAATTCATCCTCCAATTTAAATATTTTTAACTATTTAAAGGTAAACTTAGACTCTAGTTACCAGTCAAAATTCTACCGAAAAAGTACCAAATCAAATACTACAACATACTGACTATTAAACTCACTCGTAGATTTCGATCAATTGTTATTAGAGGACGTATCCAAATTAACATTACTCTAATATTTTACCCCAAACTTAGCATTAAATAATCAATATGAATTATGTAGTACAAAATTTTTATAATTTAAACTGAAATCTCCTGTTAACAACTAAACTACGCCTATTAATTTTTCAATTAAACTTTAATAAGTTTTTTCTTTTACTTAAATTACATTTATACTTTACTATCGTTAAAACCAACCATTTCGCTAATAAATTTATATTTAACCTACTATTCTACCCCTGCTTTAGAGGTTTTATAAAAACGCAAATTAAATTATTAGACCACACTAATCCTATAAATACATTAAACCTTAAAAATAATCTAAGTTTCAGTTTAATCTCTAACCTCCTAGAAAATTGTTACAACTCTCTAATTCCCGTAACGACTACACCCGTAAACATGAAGTTAGGCTCTCACTTTTTAAGCAACTCATACTTTTACTCAACTAAATATCATAGAGTACAAGTTACAAAAAAATTCTATAACCAATCAGCTTATTTTATACTAATATTTCTAACTCAGTTCTGATTTTCTTATTCAAATAATTTTAAATTATATTTAAACCACCTTTACATCTTCACCGACTATTTTATTTATCTAGAGTTTTACAACTACTTTTTTAAAGTATTAAACGTATAAAAAGGATTATTTGATTTATATTTTTTTGGAATCCTTACATGTTAAATTTAGTTAATTTATTTATTTTTTTCCCAATACTTCTTTTTTTACACTGTTTTTTTATTTTTTTATTTAAAAAATGATTAGGACCTTTTGGTACTTTTTACAGCTCCCTTTTAGTATTCCTTACTTCACTCATTTTAACTTTAAATGAACTATACTTTATACTTTTGTATGGGGAGTATTTTTTTATCGATTTCGGTCGTTGATTTTTCTGTTTAGACCTCATCGATTCCCATCTTGTGTTTTGTGTCGATAGTTTATCGTTAATAGCCTCAGCTTTAGTTTTAACACTAACTTCCCTCGCTTTGTATTTTGGTATAGAATACATGTATAGAGAGGCTTTTATTAATAGGTTACTTTACCTATTAAACTTATTTGCTACAAGTGTTATTTTCTTATTCTTTTGTTACGATTTCTTCTTAATTTTAATTTCTTGAGAGTGTATAGGTCTGTTCTCATTTTTATTAGTTAATTTTTATTCTATGCGAATTTATACAATTAAAGCCGCTCTAAAGACATTTGTTTTTTCGAGGATTAGTGATCTTTTCATGTTTTTCACTTTTATATTATCAATTTTAGTCTTTAATACTACTGATCTGTCTTTAATCTTTTTACAGGTACCCTTTTTTAGCTTTCATTACTTATTTATAGGGAACGTAGCTGTACATTTCCTTACACTATTCTCCTTTTGTTTATCAACCTCCGGTGTAATCAAAGCTGCACAATTTTTCTTCCACGTCTGATTACCAGATGCCATGGAAGCCCCTACCCCAGCTTCGGCTTTAATCCACTCCTCCACCTTAGTCGTAGCTGGTATTTTTTTAGTCATCAGATTTTCAACTTTATTTGAATTTACTGTTCTAACTAATTACTACTTAGCTCTACTAGGTGCCGCTACGCTTTCATTCAGTTCTGTTACCGCTATTTTTCAAAATGACATCAAGAAGTTAGTAGCGTACTCTACTATTAGTCAAATAGGTTACCTTGTTTGTGGATGTGGGTTTTGTTGTTACGAGGAAGTTCTTATTTACCTAATTATCCACGCTTTAAATAAAGCTTTTCTATTTATTCTAGTTGGTTATACAGTCCACTTTTTCAATGGTAATACTGATATGCGTCAAATGGGTGGTTTCTACATATACTCCTTCGACATAGCAGTTTTATTTCTCGGGGTCTGTTTAAACTTAGCCGGTTTACCTTACTCTGCAGGTTTTTTCGGTAAAGAGTTTCTATTGTACCAACTTTTAAGAGACGATTTCTTATCGTTAATCGTACGAAGTTGTTGACTAGTTAGTTTCTTTTTCACTCCTGTTTATATGTTTATCTTAATTTTCGTTGTTATTTACGGACCTAAAAAGGGCCTAATTAATACTTATTACGATTTTTGATCCTTTAAATGAGTACATGAATACTATTTACTCATTTTAAAAGGTAACATACTTAGCAAAAATACAAATCTAAAATCTGTCAACCACCAAAACCATCTGACAACGTACGCTTTCCAGTTTACGATAGCGACTTGCCGGACAACAACATACATTTTAGTAACGTTTTGATGTTTTTTTATTTTTTTTGGGGAGACATTCTTTTCTATAATATTCAACTTCAGTACCCTAACCGATTCAATTAATTCAGACTTCTTCTTCTTGTTTAAAACCCATACTGTTTTTTTTATGAACTCTAGTAGTCAATTTTTAGGTGATTATCTATTCTCCTTTATTTTATTTTTTTCGACATGTTCATTTATATTTCTTCTAAATTTAAAGTTTACTTTAAATTACAAATACTTAACCCACTTGTGAATTTTAGATTTAATCTTTATGATTACCACTTTAGGCCTCTTATGGTCTACATCTACCTGAAGCTATATACCCTTTATCTTCATTACTACACTTTACTTCCTTAAATTTAATCGGTAGTAAATTCCCATTGACTTAATCTTCTTTTTAGTGTTTAAGAGTAAACTGCAAAATGTAATTATGCAGTTGAATAAAATAAAGTCAATTATTAAGGCTAAATTGTTTAACATTGATAGCGTTTAGTACTGTGAATGAAAGGTGAAAAAAAAGACTAATACTCTTTATGAAAAGTTCTGAAACTTAATGTTGAAACTGTTAAAGCTTTGTGCAATAACGTACCTTTTGCATAATGGGCTAGCGAGTTAATAAAAGTAGCAAGCTTAATTTTAAAATAGGCGAAACGAAAGTATATACTAATATAAGTTACTTTTATTAGACCCGAAGCTAATCGATCTAACTATGGACAAGTCGAAGGTATAAACTGGAGGACTGAACCCGTGAATGTTGCAAAATTCTGGGATGATCTGTAGTTAGGGGTGAAAGGCCAATCAAGATTAGTGATAGCTGGTTCTCCACGAAAATTATTTTAGTAATGAAAATATGATTAAATTCTTAAGGTAAAGTTATCTGGAAATAAAACGTTTAAAAATAAGCATTATTTTAAGAAACTCAGAATAGAGGAATTTTTATATATTTATTCAGACATAATCGCGCAAAGGTGATATGTCAAGAGGGAAACAGCCCAGATCGAAAATTAAGGTGTTAAATTGTAATTAATGTAAAAAGTCCGAATTTAATAAATTTTTTGGAAGATAGGCTTGGAAGCAGCCACTCTTTAAAGAAAGCGTAAAAGCTCACCAAAAAAATTAAGTTTTATGATAAAAAATTCTTATTAAATCTAGACTGACAATGTATAGACGATGAATTACAAACCGAAATTTCGAAAATTTTTATTTGGTAGTGGAGTGTGTTGTATACTGTTGATGAGAAATTGTAAAATTTTTTTAAAGTACCAATATTAAACATGCTAGCATGAGTAGCGTAAAATAGGATGTGAGTTCCTATCGCCGTAAATTTTAGAGTTTCACTAAATTTAAACTTGGAATACATTAGTGTAAGTTACGTCCTCTTAGAAAAAGATGAAAATCGTATGTTTGAAGAGTCTACTATTATGACTTGTTTTTTAAATAACCCCTGACTCAAGTTATGTCTTGGTTTTTTTAAAAAGTAACTAGAAATAAATTAGTTTTGTAACGTATCAAATCTGACACAAGTAAATTGGTAGAATATACTAAGGCGACGAGAGAATGTGGTTGAAGGAACTCGGCAAAATGACTCTGTAACTTAGGGAGAAGGAGGACTAGTAAATAGTAACATAAAAGAGGGGGTAGCGACTGTTTAATAAAAACACAGGACTCTGCTAAATTTAATAATGATGTATAGAGTCTGACGCCTGCCCAGTGCTGTAAGATAAAAAATTATAAGTGTAGCTTATTGATATAAGTCCCAGTAAACGGCGGCTGTAACCCTGACGGTCCGAAGGTAGCGAAATTCTTTGGCAGGTAACTTCTGTCCTGCATGAATGGCGTAACGACTGCCCTACTGTCTCCAACCACACCTCGGTGAAATTGAATTTTAGGTGAAAATGCCTAAATTGTCCAGCGGGACGGAAAGACCCCATGCACCTTTACTAGAATCTCGTATTAGTATAAGTTTTTATTTTAGATAGAAAGTTTCACTGTTTGACTATTTAATTTAAACCTTATATTTTAAAAATATTATAAATGATTAATTTTTATAATGCGAGAGTGCTAGTTTCACTGGGGCGGTGACCTCCTAAAAAGTAACGGGGGTGTGCAACGGTTTAACAAAGTATATTTTATATACGTTTATTATAATGGAGTAGTTAAGCTTGATTATTAAACCTACAGGTTTAATAAGGATACTAATGTATCAGTCATAGTGACCCGGTAAATTTTATTGATAAAGTTATCGATTAACGGATAAAAGGTACGCTGGGGATAACAGGCTAATAACTCCCGAGAGTTCCCATCGACGGATTTGATTGGCACCTCGATGTCGGCTCATCATATCCTGGTTGAGAATAATCTTCCAAGGGTCGGTCTGTTCTACCGTTAAAATGGTACGTGAGCTGGGTTTAGAACGTCGTGAGACAGTTTGGTCCCTATCTGCTGGTAAAATGAAAATATGAAGGTCCTTGTCCTAGTACGAGAGGAATGGAGCAGACTAATCAATGATTTATCGGTTATTTAAAATAAAGTAAGCCGATAGGTTAAATTGGGATAAGATAATTACTGAATTATATTTGAAGTAAGAAGCTTTCCTTCAAAATTTTCTTAAAATTTAATTGTAAAACACAAGTTTTGTATATATTTATAATGAAAGAGGTGTGAATCTTGGAGTTATAACTAATATAAAAATGAAATCTTATATTTACTCTAAATTACTTAATTAAATAAATTTTATAAACTTTAATTAGTTTTCATGTTCGACGGGCGTTATCTTAGAGGTGCTAAGTGGAGTTACACTCCCCATTGATCGACAGGTGATGCAGTCACCAGCTGAGGATGAAATTTAGTTTCTCTCTCAGGTGTTATTTTTTCTTATTTAAACTTTTTCGTTAACCGTTTACTCTTACCTTTCTCAAGCGTAACATCTATTATTGGTTTTATGTTAACTATATGTATCGGTTTACAAGTTCTTTCAGGTTTCTACTTAGGTTGATACTATATCCCTGAACCAGGTTTAGTTATTGAATTAAGAGAAGAAATGTTTAATGATACCAGATTCGGTGCTGAAGTTTTCAGTATGCACGTAAGAGGTGTCGATACAATTTTTGTTTTATCTTATATGCATTTATTAAAAAAAATCTACTTAAAAAATTTCGTAACAACTGAATCTGAAGGTTGAATTTTAGGAGGTTATGCTTTCTTATGATTCCATTATGTAGTAGGTTTAGGTATCTGTTTAAGTGCTAGTCACTTAAGTGATTTAACTTTAACTATCGGTGCTAACTTGTTCTGATCTTTATTTAATAACTTATTTAAAACATATTACATCATCTTTACTAATAAACATTTAAATACCGATCAGTTACTAAGATTCATGTTATTCCATTACTTTACTCCCTGATATTACTTATATCTAATTCAGTTACACGTAATGTTCTGTCACGAATCTTGAGATTCAGATAGTGGTGAAAATACTTATGAAGATAGATCTGGATCTTATATTTCATGATACTATGATGCTTTCTTAAAAGAAATTCAAGATGCTTGATACTGAATTACTTTTGTTTTCGCTTATTTCTTTTACCACCATTTCGCTTTACCTACTGTTAGTTATACTTTTTTTGAGCGTTGAAATATCTCTGAATTAGATGAAATTAGATTTTATGGAGTCGCACCCCACTGATATTTTAAACCTCTCATGGGTATTCTAGTTATCTCCCCCACCCATTATGAAGGTTTAATGTGATTAGTTTTATTTTTCGTTTTAATATCTTTTTTACCAGTTATCAACCATGTTTATAACTCAAACCGTAAACACGCTATTTCTATCCCCATGCAAAACTCCAAATTACAAACTTTTTGTTTTATAATTTTTTCTTTATCACTATTCTGTACATCTAGTATGTTACCTTGTGGTCGTTATTATTATGAACCCGAAGGAGGTTACGTTGGAAACCCTTGAGTTAAATTTTCTCTACAATATATGTTTATCTACCTAGGTTGATTAATCCATCACTTAGATAGACTTGAGCAGTATTGTTATCCTTATGCTAGAGCTTGATCTGCTAATGTAACTAACTTACATAAAGGTTATATTTTAAAAAGCAAAGAAGAATTAGATAAATACCGTTTTTACCGCGTCCCTTCTTCAAGTTACAAAGAAGTACTTTTAGAGGATAAATATTTTAACCTTAAAATTTAATTTTTAAAGTTATTTACAAACCACGCCTGGTGGTCCGTCCGGTTCATACCCGAGATAGGAGAGGGTTCAATTCCCTCTGGTTTGCTTAAGTTACTACTATTAGTTTACATATTAAAATTATTTTCTCTATTTGCTAAAAATTAATAATAGTATACTAACTAAAAAACCAGTAATTAAATATTTTAATATCGACTTATCTTTTTTTCACTTCTTCCAATTATTTTCCAAAACAACACCCCAATTTAATTCTAAACCTAAATATCTAATTGTCCTAAACAATTGAAATCATAGTATTGATAAAAAATTACCAACTAAAACCCCTTTACTGTTTAGAAAGCTAAAAACACAACTTTTTACGACAAAAACTTGTATGACTAGATATAATAATAACTATTCTAACTTTTATTACCAAAATACATCAAACTGCGTGAATAAATTAGCCCTACTTTACACTTTTAAGATTAATTGGTTAAACCTTTTACATTTATATTTGTACCTTTATAATATTAATTTTTACAATCAGAACTATTTACATGTTTTTTTAACTTTAAACAAAAAAAATAAAGGTAATAATAAAATTAAAAGTAATAACATTTTCTTACTAAACTACAAATACTTGTAGTCAGTAGTTTTACGTAAGTTCATGCGGAACCCCCCCCCCTGGCACGCTACTTTAATAATTATTTTATATAATGAAATTCCCAAATCATATCATGATCGATATTAACAAAGGTAACATAAATACAAGTACTCAATACTGAGCGTTAAAATATGTCAAT
>Ga0209712_10000803_pt1 | contig 27137 bp, 25 predicted proteins | sample ArcOceMetagenome_FD_187443 | JGI IMG/M metagenome (GOLD analysis project Ga0209712, IMG submission 187443) | Marine eukaryotic phytoplankton communities from Arctic Ocean - Arctic Ocean - Greenland ARC118M Metagenome (SPAdes) (version 2) | ecosystem: Environmental > Aquatic > Marine > Oceanic...
AAGTAGGAAGTACGAACTCATCGATTGCTCTTGGGAGAATGACAACAAATAATGGAAGTCCTATAGAGCAACTTGATGGAACGAAGAGAATGGGGACATATCCTCGCTTTGCATATAATTCTATCTTTGATGGTTTTGCTTATATATATGATGCGTCCTCATATATTCCAAAAAATCAATCTCTTATTTTTAGATTTTTCTACACTCCATTTGTATACGTTGATAAAAAGAATAGAGGCTCACAGGCGGTTGACTCTACAGATAACCGTGTGGAGTCTCTCCAGGCACAAACAGCCCTTCTAACTGAGTATACATTAAAGAGTAATCATTATTTTAAAGAACTAAATCTGTATCATATGTTTTGGAAATATGAGAACTTCTATGACGAAAGTTTTCAAGACGATAGTAATGATGAAATTGAAGATGCATCATCTCAACTAAATATGTTTTATCTTGGTTTTAAAAAAATATTTAATTCAAATATCAATTTTAGTTATTCTTATTATACATTTGAAGAGCAATTTGCTCATGACTCTGCTAGCAGTTTTAACTATTTTATTAATTTAAATTATACATTTAATAATAGGGTTAATGAAAATCATATTTTAGGTTTTGAATATATTAATACTGATGATGTTTATTATTTAGAGGATCACAACTCATTATACATCGCAGATTTCTATACTCGTAATCATAATAATGGATACCACTTATTTTATACAATCCCAGTAGGGACTCATCAGATATTTAGATTCGGGTATTTTAATTATAAATCAGCTCCATCTGCATGGAATGAAATTGAAGATAAAAGTAAGGTCACATCGCTCTATGCGAGGTGGCAGGTCTATTTTTAAAAAGGTTTGTTTTTTATGAAAATGCAATTTTTGTTTTTATTATGTTTAGTTTTTCAGACAAATATATACGCTAATGAGACATCTAAGCGAATTGAAGAGATGGAATCGAGACTTGATGACCTTGAGTTAAGCCAAGCCCTACGGAAATTTAGCTTTAGTGGGAACTTTACAAATCAGATTGAGAGTTTTTCGCAGACCCGTAAAAGAAATGATCTTTTTGACTCTGCCCCCTCTGGACTTCAGTCTAGCTTAAAAGAGCTACGTTCTGATCAAGACTCATATGTTTTACCAATTGCAATGAGATTAGAATTAAATTTCGATGCAAATATTTCTAAAAACTTAAATTTTTATTCAACGCTAGGTATGAGTAAATTTTGGAATTTATCCGGTAGAGAAGACAGATCTGAGGGCAATAATCAAAACTTTAAGTCCCTTAGAGGTGGTTATGGCCTTAAAGATTCAGGGGCGTATTTTGATGTTGCTTATCTTCGATATGATTTTAATGATAGCCCATGGACACTTGCAATCGGAAGAATGACAACAAATAATGGTCCACCCGTTAATCAAATGGATGGAGTTGGAAGAAGTGGTACTTATCCCTTCCTCTCATATAATGTCATTTTTGATGGTATAGCCGGAATTTATGATTTTAAAAATATTGTTCCAAAAGATCAAACTTTGAAAATGAGACTTTTTTATACTCCGTTCATATCGGTTGATCCAAATGATAGAGGAAGCCAAATTGTTGATGCCACTGGTGATGACAATGATGGCCTGACAGGGGAGTCCGATGATAACGTTGAGTCTCATGCAGCTCTCATCACTCTATTAACTGAATATTCGATTCGAGATTTTTCTTGGGTAAAAAGAATTGATCTTTTTCATTCAATTTATACATTTGATAAATTTTATGATGCCCAGAGACAACAACCTGAGGGAGCAGCTCCATCTTCAGAATATGAGCCCTATTATAATAGTGGTATTGACTATGAAGGTGTGACTTCAAATACCATCTATTTAGGCTTTAACGGAATAAGCCAAAGTGGATTAAACTTGAGTTTCACATATAATCATTTTGATATTAGATCTGATGGAAGAGGTTATGATTATTCAGACAACTATCTCTTTACCGCGAATTATGTATTTGATAATGCGACTAATGGTGGTCATATTATAGGTCTTGAATTTATTGCCAATGATAAAAATAAAGTACCAACTGATTCGACGAGTTTTTATGCCAATGATTTTTATAACTTGGTTAATGGTAATGGCGCACATCTTTATTATACGGCCACAATCAGTCCAAATGAATTAATGAGACTAGGTTATATGACATATAATGAGGGTGAGTCTGAATTTTTATTTAATGATATTGATAGAAAAAGTGAAGTATCTTATATCAGATATAAAGTGTTTTTCTAAGCAGCTTCTGAATTATCTGTTTCTGATGATTCAGAAACTATTTTTTCACCTGCTCTCAGAGTGATTTTAAAACAGGTATTTCCTTTGCCGTGGAAGTAATCAAGTGTCCCACCATTTTCTTCAATAAAGGTTCTCGAAAGACTTAGTCCAAGTCCCGTACCTTTTCCAACCCCTTTCGTTGTATACATTGGCATAAAGATTTTATTTAAGACTTCAGTTTCTATTCCTTCACCAGAATCAATAATAAAAAGAGAGATGACTTCAGCTTTTTGTTTAAAATCAATTTTAATCCATGGTTCTTTTTGAATTTCAATTGCATCAATTGCATTATTTAAAAGATTTAAAATAACTTGAACTATTTGTCCTCTATTTCCAAAAGCCCAAACTTCACTCGAATCGAAGTGAAACTCAATCTTTCGACCTTTGTCTCGCATTTTAGCTAGACTAATAGATTCTTCAACCACTTGGCCTATATCAAAGTGCTCTAGGTCTTCATTGGCCAGTCCTCTTGAGAGGTTTCTGAGGGATCGAATAATATTTGTAATTCTCTCAACTTGCTCTCTTGTTTTTGAAGTAATCTTTTTAATTTTTTCTATATCAAAAGAGTTCTTCTCTGCGAGTTTTAGAACGAGAGAATTATTGGAATGAATAACAGTAAGCGGATTATTAATTTCGTGAGCAATACCAGCGGCCATCTCTCCCATGGAAGCAAGTTTGTTTTTCTCTATCATTTGGTGATTTTGAGTTTCAATAATTCGTTCCTTGTCTTTTAAGTTTTTTAAATCTTTTAAACTTACAAAATAGTTTTTTTGATTGTTTAGAGTTGTGAGTTTAAAATTCATCAAGAATGGGTGGGCATCGGATATATTTGAATCGACATAAATTTCTTTTTGAATATATTCAACTTGATTAAAATAATTAAAAAGATTTGCCGAATCGATGACTTCTTGAAAATCACTAAATAATAATTTAAATTGATTGTTTTGAAATATGATTTCTTGTTCTTCATTCAGAAAGACAATTGCATCTGGTGTTGCATTTAAAATAATTTTGAGGAAATCGAAATCCTTTCTTATCAAATCATTTTGTGCTTTTACCTTATAGAGCAGTTCTGAGAGGATAATGAAAATTAAAGGAAAACAAACTCCACTAAAGACATAGACATTCTGACTTTTGACCATATCACTTAAATTACTAAAATTTGTATCAATTTCAAGTTCCCACATATCTAGATAGGCGAAAAATATTGGAATTGAAAATCCAATAATTGAAGCAAAAAAGTAATTTATTAACCGTGAATAAACTTTCATCAATAATAATATCGGTATCTTTCCGACTATTCTTAAAGGATCTTCAGCAAAAAACTCAATATTATCTATTTATTTAGGTTACTTTAGCTGAAGCATGATTAATGGCATCGGCCGACCATATTGCTGAATTTTCAATAGTTTCTCTTAATTGAGCAATATCTGAGCAAATTGAATACATCTGAGCATGAATTGGATTATGGAATTTTTCTTGTACCATTCTTCTTAGTAACTCAATTAAAGGATCATAATATCCTTCAAAATTAAAAATGACTAAAGGGCCTAAGTATTTACCCAAGCGTTTTGCAGATAACCACTCAAAAAACTCTTCCATTGTGCCACAGCCTCCAGGAAGAAAAATAGTGGCATCAGATTCAACCATCATTTTTGTTTTTCTCTCACTCATATCATTTGTAATATGTAGTTGAGTAAGACTTGTATGTTGCCATTCAACAGCAATCATAAATTGAGGAATATAACCATGTACCTCCGCTTTTTCGCTTAATGCACCATCTGCGACATTTTTCATGAGACCCCTAGAGCCTCCGCCGTAAATAATTTGGTGTCCATTTGATCCAAGTTCTTGACCAATCTGATAGGCCATCTCTAAGTATTTTTTATCGCAAGCATCGCTTGATCCACACATGACACCAATTTTTTTATATTTCATATTCTACCTTGAGCACTAAGTCGTGTTTTAGGTTGTATATAAGATATAATAGAATTTCAATAAAAATCAGCATAAGGAGGATTCGTGCTGGATAAAAAATTAGCAAATGAAATACTATTTGAGGCAATAAGCCTTGGAGCAGATTTTTGCGATATATATGTAGAAAAAAGTAAGGTTGAAACAATTTCACTAAATTCATCACGTATTAAAGATGTAAGGAGTGGAATTGATTTTGGAATAGGAATAAGATTAATCTATGGAGATAAAGCACTTTATGGATATACAAATTCTATGGAGAAAATGGAGTTAATTAATTTAACGAGAATTCTTGCTGAACAATACAAAAAGAAAGTGGAAACGAGTTTAGCTCTTGAATTCAAAAGTAAAAAGATTTCTCAAATTGCATCCATAGGAAATAGTGACATAACTTTGTCTCAAAAAATTTCCTACCTACACAAACTAGATAAACTAACGAGAGATGCTCATAGTAAAATTTCTCAAGTGAGTATTGGTCTGAGTTTTAAAGAGCAAGATATAGAGATCTTTGATAGTGAAGGTCTTTATATGACGGATAAGAGACCTTATTGTCGTATTTCAACGACTTCTATTGCTAAAGACGGGGATAAGCAAGCAACAGGAATGTGGAATCCTGGAGTTAGAGGTGGCTATCAATTTTTAGAGACTCTTGATTTCAATTGGATTGCCGAATACACAGCAAAGCAGGCCGTAAATATATTAAATGCAAAACCTTGTCCTGCCGGTGTTATGCCAGTGGTTATTGATAATGGATTTGGTGGTGTAATTTTTCATGAAGCTTGTGGGCACCCACTAGAAACTACTTCCGTTGAAAAAAAGGCAAGTGTCTTTTGGGATAAAAAAGGTGAGATGATAGCTCATGAAGCTTTAAGTGCTGTTGATGATGGAACTATTGATAACCTTTGGGGAAGTCTCAATATCGATGACGAAGGAATGCCAACTCAAAGAACACAGCTTATAAAAAATGGAAAACTTGAAAACTTTCTATCAGACAGAATTGGAGAGATCAAAACAGGTCACCAGAGAACTGGATCAGCAAGAAGAGAATCTTATAAATATGCACCAGCTTCTAGAATGAGAAATACATATATTGAACCTGGATCGTTCAATTTAGAAGAACTTTTAAGTTCAATGGGAGATGGTCTTTACGCTAAATCAATGGGGGGCGGGTCTGTTAATCCTGGGACCGGCGAATTTAATTTTAGCGTTCAAGAAGGTTATCTTGTAAAAAATGGAAAAATTCTAGATGCAGTTAGAGGAGCAACCCTTATAGGTAAGGGTGAAGAAATAATGAAAAATATAAGCATGATCGGTAATAATTTAGACTATGCAGCTGGAACTTGTGGTTCAGTAAGTGGAGGAGTTCCAGTTACTGTAGGCCAGCCTGCTATTAAAGTGGATAAGATTTTAGTTGGGGGACAAGCGTAATGAAAATTGAATTAAAAAAGCACTTAGAATCCTTACTTGATTTTACTATAGACGCAGGGGCCGATGAATGTGACGTCATTTTATCGAAAGGAGATAGCTTTTCTTTAAGCGCCCAAAACGGAGAAATTGAAAAATATAAAGTTTCAGGATCACAAGTTATTGGAGTAAGGGCCATTGCTAATTCTCGCGTTGGAATTTCCTACTCAGAGAGTTTGGACTTTGACTCTCTCAAATTTGCAGCAAAAGCTGCTGTGGAAAATGCAAGAAATTCCGAAGAAAACCCTTATGAGAAAATCACTGTAAAAAAAGGTGAACATATTATTTCTAGTCCTTTTAAAAAAGATGAATCTCTTATTGAAGAAAAAATAGATTTCTGCTTAAAACTTGAAAGTGAAGTTAAAAAAAATGATTCAAGAGTTCAGGCAGTTCCCTATAATGGACTTTCAGAAAGTACGTCTAGTAGTTATTATTTAAATTCAAATAAAGTTTTTGGTTATCAAGATGAGTACTTTCTTAGTTGTTTTACTTCTGCACTTCTAAAAGAGGGAAGTGAAAATAGTATGCACTATAAGGGGATGATAGGTAGAAAACTAACAGATTTAAATATTGATTACTGTGTAAATGAGAGTTTGAAACACGCAAGTCAATGGTTAAAGGGATCAGCTCTAAAAACAGGGTTTTATGATATTGTTTTTACGACAGATACGTTTACTGAGTTTTTAGGAACTTTTTCAAATATATTTTCTGCAAAATCTGCTATGGAAAAAACAAACCCATTTGCTGAGAAGCTAAATGATCAAGTTGCAAATTCAAAAGTGACCATTACTGATTGTCCTCAATTTAAAGATGCTTTCTTTCAAAATTATTTTGATTCTGAGGGAAATGCTCATAAGGACTTAACACTTATTGAGAATGGAGTTCTTAAAAGTTTTTATCATAATAGTGCAACTGCAAATTACTTTAAGACAACAAGTACTGGTAATGCAGCAAGAGGTGCTCGTTCTGCTCTAGGAGTAGGAGGAACTGTAAAGGTGATGTCTTCTGGTGAGTTAACAGATCATGAGCTATTGTCCGGAGAGTATTTTGAAATTCACTCTATTCAAGGTATGAGATCAGGAGCAAATTCAATTTCAGGGGACTTCTCTTTTGCAGCAACAGGATACTTATGTCGAAACGGAGAAATTATTTCAGCTGTAAAGGGTGTCACTGTTTCAGGTAATTTTCATAAAATGCTTTTGGACATTAAATTAATTGGTGATACTATTTTATCAAATAATGACAAAAGTTTTTTTGCACCTAGACTTCGTTTTGAAGGAATCAGTGTTGCTGGATAAGGAATATAAGTTATGAGATCATGGAAGTTTAAAATTTTATTACCTGTATTTACACTGACTCTTTTATTTGCAACAAAATATATTCTATGGGATTTTCCTGTATCAAACGGGAAACGTGTGGGAAATATTACAAAAATCACTAAAAAGGGAAAAATAATTCCAACATGGGAAGGAACAATTGATGAAGGCTCTGGAGACCAGCTGACATCTCACTTCAGTGTTCGTGATAAAAAAATTGCCGAAGAATTATATAACTATGAAGGCAAGGAAGTCGTGATGTACTACGAACAATATATACTTGGATGGCCCAGAGAAACTAATTATGCGATTATTTCTTGGAAGCCAAAGAATTCTAAACAGTTAACTGAAGAAAATATTTCAACTCCTGCATTAGACCTCTTATCTAAGACATTATTCTGCTCATTACTAGGTGCGCTATATAAGGATCAAGACCTCTATCAAAGGGTTAAGGACTTTGTTAAAACGAATAATCTTTATCTATATAATCAAATTTCTGAGTGTAATAAGTAGTTTTAGCCTCTTTTTTAAATGACATTTAAGATTCTAATTGATACGTTGAATCAATCAATTTGAAAAAGGGGTTACTTTGGAAACGACAGATTCTGGCGCTGTGAATATGGGAAATATTGAAAAAAAAATCGTAGATAAGAAAAATTCAAATATTGAAGAATTAAAAAGTTTAGGGGAATACAATCGAGAAGTAGGTCGAGCACTTCCTAAAGGTTTTTTAAAGCTTGAACCAACTAGATTAAAATATGCATTTTTATATTATGGCGGAGCAGCTCTTACTGTTTATCTTGTAACTTCATATGATTTGCCATGGTATTTGAATATAATCTTAGCTGTTTTTATGGGAATGTGCTTAGGTGGAAATGCATTTTTGGCCCATGAAGTTCTTCACGGAGCAATTGTTAAAAATAAAAAATTACAAGATCTAATAGGCTTTTTTGGTTTTACATCTTTTTTAATTAGTCCAACTTATTGGAGATTTTGGCATAATACTCTTCATCATGGAAATACTCAGCTTCTTTACAAAGATCCTGATGCATTCCCTACAAAAATGATTTGGAATAAAAGCAAATTTATGAAGTTTGTTTTTCCACTTAGTCCAGGTTCAGGAACGATTAGAAGTTATTTTTATTTCTTTTACTGGTTCTCGTTTCAAGCATTTTTAAATCAAATTTATATGAGATTTGGTAATAAAATGTGGGCACAAATGAATCATAAAAAAGTTACTTTAGAGTTTCTTCTTGCTGCACTTGTGATGGGAAGTTATATTTATTTTATAGGCTCACAAAATATTCTGTGCTTAATTGTTATACCATTCATGATTCAAAATTATACAGTAATGAGTTATATATCTACGAATCATAATATTTCTCCATATACAAAAATTAATGATCCACTTGTGAATTCATTAACAGTAACAAATAATCGTTTTTTAGAGTTTTTTAATTTGAACTTTGGTTATCATACTGAGCACCATCTATTTCCTTCAATGCCCGCATCAAAAGCAAAAATGGTGAGTGAGAAATTAAAAGAAATGTATCCTGAAAAGTATAAAATAATGCCAAAAGCAAAAGCGTTAAAACTATTATACTCAACTCCTAGAATTTACAAAAATAGAGAAATTCTAATTCATCCAAAAACGGGAAAAGAGTACGCTACATTAGGTCGAGAAGAACTTATTCAATAATAAAAAAATGGCCGGCAGAGATGCTGGCTTTTTTTTTAAATAAATTTGCCATATTCATTAAATAGTTATCTTATATTAGAGTGTATTTTCAAGGATGAATTAATGAAGTACCTGACTCTTTTGCTATGCCTAGCGGCTTTTAATCTTTATGCTGAATCTCGTTTTGCGACTTATAATATTAGGATGTATGATGCAAGATCTGGAATCACCGACAAAGTTGAATTAAAAAAAATTATTACTGAACTAGATGCCGATTTTATCACGGTCGAAGAAATTGTGAATAGTTCTAGTTTAAGAAACTTCGTGAAAAATGAATTTCCTTTATATGATCTTGCTCTATCAAAGTGTGGTGGTGGAGGTAATCAAAAAATTGGTTTTATCTATAAAAAATCTAAATATAAATTAAATAAATTATTTGAAGATAGAAGACTTAGTTCAGTTAAAAATCAAAAGGGGTGTGGAAGCTTAAGGCCCGCATTAATAGGCTATTTTACGGATTTAAGCCTTCAAAAAGATTTTGTTGCAATTGGACTTCATTTAAAAGCCGGGTCAGGTAAGAAGAATTACGATAGAAGAAATAAGCAATTTAAAATACTCGTTACAATTGTTGAAGAAATAAAAAGAAAGGGAATCTCTGATTTCATTATCATGGGAGATTTAAATACAACAGGCTTTATCGATCAAAATGAAGATTATAAAAATTTCAATTTTATGCTAAATAAAATCAATGTTAAAACAGGTTCAACTCAATTAAACTGTACTTCATATTGGAGTGGAGAAGACTCTACAGATAATATTGAAGAAGCATCAATTTTAGATCATGTTATTCCATCGACAAATTTTTTAAATACAAAATCAGTTCAAACAGAATTATTTGCACATTGTAAAAAATCTTTATGTGAAAATGTCTCTGCGGATGAACTCGGTACTAGTTATTTATCTGTGAGTGACCATTGTCCGGTATTATCAATACTAAAATAATGAAAGATTTTGATAAGCAATATTGGGATAAGAACTATTCAGAGCCAAAAACAATGGATTGTATTGGTAATTCAAAACAACATATCAATTATATTAAGAGTGTCTTTGAGTTAGAATTAATAGATATTTCAAGTATTGTCGATTTTGGATTTGGTTATGGTTATTTATTTCAAGGTCTTTTAAAGAAATTTCTTCCTTATAAGGCACTGGGAATTGAGCCTTCTAAATATGCATTTGAAAAAGCTCGGAGTAGGAAGTTAAAAGTAGTTGAGTCAATGAAGTTAAATCTCTTGAATGAAGATCTTTTATCTTGGTGTCATCGAGAGGACTCAAAAAGAAATCAATTTGACTTAGGAATTTGTACTTCAGTCTTTCAATACTTAAGCGAAGAAGAGCTTAAAGAAATAATCCCCATTATCTCTCGGAGAGTAAAATATTTATATTTAACTGTACCTACAGATATTGAATTAAAGAGACAAATTGAAGAGTTGTCATTTAAGGATGAATACGCAATTCATAGACCGAGAGATTTTTATCGAAATCTTTTAGAAAAAAATTTTTCTAATGTTTCAAGTAAGATTTGGGAGAGTAAATTTTATTTTAACGAAGAGACGACATTATTTACTGATTTATTATATAGGAGTTAAGAATGATTCAAATTTCAAATAGAATTCTAAACATGGAAGAGTCTGCAACTTTAAAAATGGCAAATCTTGCTTGGAAATTAAAAGAAGAAGGAAAAGATATTATTAGTTTGAGTCTAGGTGAACCTGACTTTGATACTCCTGAATTTATCAAAAATGCTGCGATTGAAGCCATTAATAATAATTACACTCATTATCCTCCAGTTCCTGGTTATAAAGATGTAAAAGAAGCAATTTGTAAAAAATTCAAAAGGGATAATGGACTCGAGTTTTCTCCAGATCAAATCGTTATTTCTACAGGGGCTAAACATTCATTAATGAATCTTTGTCTTTCAATATTAAACCCTGGTGATGAAGTTGTTTTGCCAGCTCCATTTTGGGTAAGCTATGAGGCAATGGTTAAATTTGCAGAAGCGACGCCAGTCATTGTGAATTCTAATATTGAAACAGATTTTAAAATTTCACCTAAGCAGCTTGAAGATGCTCTGACTGATAAAACAAGAATGTTTATTTTTAGTAATCCTTGTAATCCATCAGGAAGTGTTTATACAAAAGATGAGCTAATTGCATTTTCTGATATATTTAAAAAATATCCTAAGTGTATTGTTGTCTCTGATGAGATTTATGAGCTAATTAATTTTGGTGATAAAAATTTTAGTATTGGAACATGTGAGAATATAAAAAATCAAGTTGTCACTGTTAATGGAGTTGCAAAAGGATTTTCGATGACAGGTTGGAGAATAGGCTATATCGGAGCTCCGCTTGAAATTGCACAGGCCTGTATTAAGCTTCAGGGCCAATTTACTTCAGGAGCAAATACAATTGCTCAAAAAGCAACAGCCGCAGCTGTGTTAGCGGATCCTTCCGTTGTTGATGAAATGAAAAAAATATTTCTTGAACGAAGAAATTTATTTATTAAATTATTAAAAGAAATTCCTGGGTTAGAAGTCAACAATCCTGCTGGAGCTTTTTATGTCTTCCCTGATATCTCTGCTTTTTTAGGCAAAGAATATAACGGTCAGAAGATGAATAATGTTGATGATATTACAATGTTTATATTGGAGTTTGCTCAAGTTGCGACAACTCCAGGGGATGCTTTCGGCTGTCCAAATAACTTAAGACTATCTTATGCAAATAGTAATGAGCAGCTAAAAGATGCTGCATTGAGAATGAAGAAGGCTTTTGCTCTACTTAAGTAAGATTTAAATAAGCATCTATCATCAAAGTTGGTAAAATTGAATATGAGAAAAATATTATTAGCAGAAGACAGTCTTGATTTAAATGAATGCTATGAGGGTATTTTAAACTCATTTTTTGAAAACCACCAGGTTTCAACGTTTATATCAGGAAATAAGTTAATCGAAATGTTATCAGTTGATCCAACGAAGGTTGATTTAATTGTAACAGATATATTAATGTTAAATGGTACAGGTATTGATGTTGTTAAATATTTAATTCAATATGACTTATCGATACCTCTCTTAGTTGTATCGGGAGTTGTAAATGAAAATAGTCATGAGTTTACTATCCTTAAAGAATATAAGGGAGTTGTTAAAATTTTAAATAAACCTGTTACAGCTCATGACTTTATTGCGAAGTTATCAGCATTTAATTTGAAAACTCCGACTTCAAATAGCTTTATTTCAATTTCCAAAAAAATGTTTGAAATGAGTGATCAAGTTCCTACTAATTTATTTTTAAAAATCTCAGATGAAAAATATGTGAAAGTAGCAAACTCAATGAGTGTCATGGAAGATGATATCATTGAAAAATATGTGAAGTCTGATAATGAAATTTTTGTTAAGGAAAAAGATATTGGAGATTTTTTTGATTTTTATATAAAGAAAATGTCTCATTTTGATTATATTTATGAGGATATCGAAATTGAAAGTGAAATTAGAATGCAAGCTCAAACACTTGTTTCAGTTTCTAATCGTTTTAAAAAAATTGGTGTTGATCAAAAAACAGTTTCAATAGTTAAAAATATGATTGATGTGAACTTAAATCTCATCAGAAATATTAAAGATTTTAAAAGTATGCTCTTAAAGATCACAAACTCTGGAGATATTCTTTTTGAACATTCCATCGCCACATGCTTCGTTGTAAATATTTTACTTCGAAAGTTTAACTTACAAGAAGATATCGTAAAATATAAAATGATTCTTGCATCTTTATTTCATGATTTAACTCTAACAGAGTTTAGTCTTGATCTTTGTACAACTCTTGATCCTTTGATTGAAAACATCGAAATAAAATCGGATATGCTTAAAAAAAATAGTCCAAGCTTTTATACCCATCCTGCAGATGCTGCATCATTACTCATTGGGGTAAAAAATCTTCCCATTGGGGCAGATGAAATAGTGATGAATCATCATGAGTTACCTGGGGGACATGGATTTCCAAGGCAAAGAGTTGGAAATAATTTATCAAAGTTATCTTTAATTTTTAATACATCTCATTTTTTTACTCATTTAATGTATGTAAACGGATGGAATGCTGAAGGATTAGATAAAACAATATCCCAAATGGATGAAAAATTTAAGATTGATGGTGCGTTCTATTCAGTATTTCTTGAGTTAAAAAATTGTTTTATAGCTGAGTCTTAAGTTTTTTCTCTGCTTGAATAATTTTAACTAATAGATCTTTACAGTATCCTGCATCTTTACCAAATAGTGGGTGAGATTTTGCAAGTGGTTTTTCTGAAACAGAAAGAGCACTTAGTCTGTTGTTCACAGTAATTTTTAGTTTTCTAAGTTCTTTTTCATCCCAAGTTTCTAGTTCAGTTATTTTTTTTGCTTTTATATTTGCCACAGAGTTTATCCTTTTGAAATTAAATATATGAAAATGATATAGCGCACAACCTTTCCTATGGCCATAAAAATAATAAATTTTATTTGAGGGGCACGAAAATAGCCTAGGCAAAATGCCAAAGGATCACCAACAAAAGGTACCCAACAAAAAAAAGCTAGGTATTCACCGTATTTATCAATCCTAGATTTTAACTTTTCAATATCAGAGCTCTTTATTCTTAAGTATTTTGAAGCCCAGCTAAGCTTTCCAAGAAAGCCCGTATAAAATGTAAACATACTTCCAAGGATATTTCCTATCGAAGCTGCGATAACAATCAAAGCTATATTGTAATGAGAGTAATACATCTGAGTTAGATGAACTTCAGAGGGAACAGGTATAAACGTAGCACTTAAAAAACTTGTAAAAACTAAGTTTAAATAGGCATTCATAAATTAATCTAGGAATTAAACTAGTACGGTGACCAGTCAAGGCTACAATTGTAGGGAATTGTTTTTCCTTCATAGATCAAAGATACTTTACCTGAGCCAACACCTGTGTTTAGGATTTTTGAAACTGCGATAGAAATACCTGGAACTTGAAATGAATTTATGGATCCATCATAGAGGTTTTGGCCATTAACAATATTATCGGTTTTTAACAAACGATCTTGTGAGTTAATGATGATACCTTTTTTAAACTCTTGAGCTAAACTGAACTCTTTAACAAAAACATGACTTGTAAGTTCTTCCGCGACAATTGTACAGTCATAAGTATAAAGACTATTCGTTGTGATCTCAGTTGCAAAAGCATTTGAAGTTAAGATCATAAGGCCCATTAAAAGTGATTTCATTTTATTCTCCAAAAATTAAAGTCATTAGATTCAAACACGTTATAGTTTAAGATTGATCTCTTGAATAGATGTATTGAATATTTTTCTAAGGATATGAATGGGTTTATTGATTCTTATTTCGGTCACTCATTTTATATTTAATAAACTAAACTATTGTAATTAGGTTTAGGGCTTAGTCCTTTACACGTTTCTTGTTAAAATAATTAAAGTTCAGTAATTATGGGAGTTTGACTTGAAATCGATGCTTTTCATTTTATTCGTAATATTGAATCTGGTAGCTTGTAATAGCAAAGAGTCACAGCTTCAAAACTTTAATGATAATACTCAATTAGCTAAGATAACTGAGAAAATTTCTTGTCGGGTGACGGGTGAAGCACATAATGGTTGTTGTACTAATGCTGGAGGGCCTAGGGAGTGTGGCTCTGGTGCTTATTTTTACTCTGTCTATGGCAATTTACAATGTGTGGATGGAAGATTATCAACATATTGCTCGTATAAAAGTAAAGATCCAAGTTTAAGTACGATGCAATGAGATTTCATTTAATATTAATAATAATATTTCTCAATCGAAATTAGTTTTTAAGATTTATATAAATCTAACTTTTGATATTCATCCTTTAAATCACGGATCAGAGTTTTAAAGATTGCTGCAAGAGGTATAGCAATAATCATTCCTACAAAACCAAAAAGATTTCCACCGATAATTAACGCAAGTATCGTTGCAAAAGAGCTCAGACCGACTTTGTTGCCAACAAGCTTAGGTGTAATAACAAAACCTTCTAGCATCTGTACGATAATAAAGACTAAGGAAATTCCTACTAATGATCCAGGTGCCATGTTATTTGCAAGAGCGATAATAATCGCAGTGAAGAAACCAAGGGCGAATCCAGCATAGGGAATAATGCTAATTAGACCTGAGATTAATCCTATGAGAAGGCCAAAGCGTAGACCTAAAACTGATAGACCGATTGCGTATAAACCAGCGAGAGCAAGGGCAACTAAGAGCTGGCCTCTTATATATCCATTCATGACTTCATTACTTAAATGAAAATAATGGGCTAGTTTAGGTTGAATATGCTTAGGGATAAATGACTTTATCTCTTTAGAGATCTTTTCATAGTCGTTGATAACATAAAAGAAAAATAAAGGAATGAGAAATAAATTTAGAATGGCGAGAATCCATTTCACAAAACCTGAAAAGGATGACTTTAATCCATTCGTTATACCTTTTAAGACACCACCAGATAACTCGGAGATATGATTTTTAATATAGGTCGCAACAGTATCCTTACTAAAATTCATTTCATAACCAAAATCTCTTGCCGTATTCTCTACTTTTTCTAAAACCATTGTTGAGCTTTCAGGAAGCTCTTTTAATAAACTTTGAGTGTCCTTGATTAAGCTAGGTAGAGTAAGGCTTAAAACTAAAACAACAATTAAGATGAGAGCGCTAAAGATAATGGGAACTGCGATACTTCTCTTAATTCCTTTTTTTTCAATTTTTTTAATAATAGGAAAAAGAAGGTATGAAATAACGAAAGATATAAGTAAGGGCAGGAGTGCATCTCCTAGCCCAAAAATTGCAAGTCCAATGAATATGAAAAGACATGGCACTATTAAAACTGTTTTTATTGTATTGTCCATTTGATGATCCTGATTTGGGTATTTCCTTCATTTTAGCAGAATTTTTCAACATTTATAGAAAGATTTTTTGTTATAATTTTTTTGTCTCTTATTTTATTAAGGAAGAACCTGTCGCATTTAAAGCAGGCTTTGAAGAAGATGGAAAGTTGTACAGTTGCTTTGAGACTCGCGATTAATTGTGAAATAGAGTCTCTACTCCTCCATAACTCAATATTCAATTTATAAATGATAAAGGAAGATTTCAACTTTAAAAGAAGAAAAGTGACTTGGGGCGAGTAAAGTCGCAAAACAGGAGTACCCAAAAGCACTCTTCACAAATGGTGTGGTGAAGTGAAGAGGGATAAGAGCGGTTAGAAGACTATTGGCAAGCTACCTTCTTAAAGTTTGTAAGAGTTTTAACTCTATTTCCTGAAGCATCGTTGAAGTCATAGTGTTTCTGTGTTCCTTCAAATTGATGAAGTGGAAGGTAGCCTGTTAGATTTCCGTTGGAAACACCAATATAATAAATGCTTGGCTTCCCGAAGCGAGTAAGACTATATTCTTTCACGACGTATGCTCGATTTGTTAGTCTCCATAAACCTTCCATCTTAATAGGACTGACCATTCCTCTGCTTTGATTACATCTTAAGTAACCTGGACTGCTATCTTTATTGAATATGCAGGCATAAACATCGTTCTTGTGATTTGGTTTAAAGCTTGTATAGAATCTTTCTACAGTATGGCTATAAATTCCATGTATATTATCAAGTGAGAAATCAAAAATAATGTCATTTTGCTTAGAATTACATAATTTGAAACGTTCACTCTTTGTGAATGGTGATATTTCAATATAAAGAATGAATAAAAAAAGAGCAACTCCAACAAAGGTAAGAGTACTAACACTAATAAGTATTTTAAAAAAACTACCAATGACAGCTGATATCTCTGTGTTTTGTTTCGATGATGCTTCAGAATCAGGTACTGTATGTTCTAGATGAATTGGTGATTCATTGGATTTTCCTGTGTGAAAGATATCACCTTTTAAAATATTTGGTAATCGTATCTTTGGAGAATATGAAAAAGTTTTTTTGTAATACCTTGCTACACAATAATATAGAGTAAACAAAATACTACAAATAATGGTATATCTAAAAAGAAAGGGTATGAACTTATCACTTCTCGTTATCGTATAGTGAGTTATTATAGAGAATCTTACAAAAAGGTCGAAGTAGATTAGATTGATAAGTTTTAAATATTTTTTTATAAATAAAACAATATAAACGAGGCAAAAGCTAATCGTATATAAATTAAAATATAATTGTTCAGTAAAAGACGTTTCATCAGTATACTTAAAGATCATAAGCAATACTGTTAAGATTGAATCGACGGCAATAAATAGTGTTAACTTGTTTGTTGCCATTGTCTTCTGTTTTAACTCAATTTTTGGAATTAATAAAACTACCAAGAAAATTAGTCGTAGTAATATTTGGAAGTATGAAAAAAATGTAAGCAACTCTATCTCCTTATAGTACAACACGACTTGAATAAAGCCTGAATCTTTATATGTTTTATTGTCCAGTATATTCTGATCAGAATCTAGTCGGTAAGTATTCCCAAGAGGAAAAGCGGAGTAATCAACTTCAAAATGATGGTAACATTCAGCATGAGTTGTTTTAGACAAAAAAAAAGCCTTTCCGAAGAAAGGCTTTATAAACTTGGTACTCCCAAGGGGATTCGAACCCCTGTTACCGCCGTGAAAAGGCGATGTCCTAGACCGGGCTAGACGATGGGAGCATATTTGAGTATGTTTCCAAAGTTTGAGTGGTGATCTCGCTGTGACTCGAACACAGGACCCTCTCCTTAAAAGGGAGATGCTCTAACCAACTGAGCTACGAGACCAAATTTCTCAAAAACGTGAGCTTCAATTTAAATCTTCAAACTATATTTGTCAATATTATTTCTGAATTTATTTTATTTTTTTTTCACTGTAATTTTTCCAGTAAACAAATATTGATGAATAGAGATACTTGTCAGTCAGGAGGAAATCTTTTATTTTATGCCCTCTAAATGAGATAAGGAACACAAATGCAAAAAACAGTTACATTTCACACTCTAGGTTGCAGGCTTAATATGTCTGAGTCAGGACAAATTGCTCAAGAATTTGTTGATAGAGGCTATAAGATAGTTCCTTTTGGGGAAAATAGTGATGTGACTTTTTTAAATACCTGTACGGTCACGGATGGAGCTGACTCAACATGTAGGAATCTTATTAGAAAAGCACACGGGGCTAGTCCTGAGGGCAAGGTCGTGGTTGCTGGATGCTATGCTCAGATGGAAGCAGATAAAATAAAGAAAATGCAAGGTGTAGATCTTATTTTGGGAACTAATGAGAAATTTAAAATCTTTGATTATTTGGATGAAGATGCAGAAATTCAAGTAAAGATTGATAAATCTAATGAATTTTGGGGAGCATCTACTACCGAGGCTGATAATCACACGAGGGCCTTTCTAAAAATTCAGGATGGATGTAATTATATCTGCTCATTTTGTATTATTCCTTTTGCAAGAGGAAGATCAAGAACGATTAGTATTAAAGACGCTGTGACTGAAGCGAAAAACCTAGTCAATAATGGTTATAAAGAAATAGTGTTAACAGGTGTTAATATTGGTGAATATGAATCTAGCTCAGGGGAGAAGCTCTCTGATCTTGTGAGTGAAGTTTCAAAAATAGAAGGACTTAAAAGATTAAGACTTTCATCAGTTGAGCCAAATACAATTACAGAAGAACTACTTAAAGTTTTAAAAGAGAGTAATATCTACCAAGATCACTTTCATATTCCAATGCAATCGGGCTCAGATGAGATCTTATCTTCAATGAGAAGAAAATATGATGTTGCCTTTTATAAAAAAACAATTGCACTTATTCATTCATATTTTCCAAATGCCTCAATTGGAGCAGATATTATATTAGGTTATCCTGGTGAGACGGATGAGCTCTATCAAGAGACACTTAATCTTTTAAAAGAATTACCGACAACACACTTTCATGTTTTTCCTTATTCAAAAAGAAAAAATACAACAGCGTCAAAAATGGATACTCATATTCAGGCATCTGTAAAAAAAGAGCGTGTAAAAGAAGTTATAGCCCTTGGAGAATATAAATTATCTGAAGCTTCGAAAAAGATGGTAGGAAAAATAGAGCCTGTACTATTTGAGACATCTAAAAATGGATTTTGGACAGGCTACACAAGTAATTTTTTAAAAGTGAAAGTTCAATCAGAGAAAAACCTTAAAAATAAAATACAAAATGTTCATATTCTAGATTTTAGTCGAAATATTCTTTTTGGCGAACTAAGTTCATAGAAAATTTAGTCTATAATTTCTTCAGGTTAAGCTTAAAAGATTCATTTAATAGTATATAAAAAGCTTTATGAAACTTTTTTTATTTATCACAATTATCTTTACTCAATACACCTACGCTCTCGAAATTGGAGAGTGCCTTGCTAATCCTGATTCAAAAAAATATTTTGATACTGATTTTCATGCTCCTTACCCAAAACTGATAAGTTTTACTTGTCGCTATAAATGTATGGGAGAAAGAGGGGAAGTCGATATATTAGGGACAAGTAAGATAGAATCTTTTAGCACTAATGATGATGCTAAGAAAATTGTCTGTGATGGAGTTAAGGTTAAAAATGCACCATGGGGATTTGAATTTGATAAGGTTGAACCTATCTATTCACATAGCTCAAGAGTAAGAGAAATAAAAGAATGGGCCAATCTTAATATTGATCACAATAATAAGTTTGAATATGATTTACTTATAAAACTTAAAGAAACATTGGTGGCCGTAGCAAATTCTTATCAAATAGCAGGTCAGAATCCTCAATATGCTTACTTTAAAGAAGCAGGAGATGAGCTATTATCAATAGCACAGGCCTTACCTGATGATACAAGAGAGCTTGATCATGCCATAAAGAAATATTTAATCGACTCAAACTCTGATTTAAGAAATGGATCAAAAGAAGGACTCCTGTATGGAGTCCTAAGTGGCAATACCTATTTTAGACAAGATTAAAAATATTTTTTTCTAAAATGAATTTGGCTTCTCTCTGGTCCAAAAGCAATAATCCCAACGGGAATCTCGAGGCTATCTTCAATTAACTTAATATAGTCTTCTAGTTCAACTGCATATTTACCATCACTTTCAAAATTATCTGTAAATGGTTTTAATGTTTTATAAAGTGGTTTTGCATAACTAAGATCAAGTCCTGGATAGGCACAAGTATATTCTTTGCCATCAATTTCATATGCATAACATACTTTTAGTTCTTCTAGCCCTGATAAAATATCAAGCTTCGTTAAGGCAATTGATGTGAGAGAACTTGCTTTAACTGAATATTTTAAAATGGGAAGATCAAGCCATCCACATCTTCTTTTTCTTCCAGTTGTTGCTCCAAATTCATTTCCTATTCTCTGAATTCTATCACCAATTTCTTCAGAGATTTCTGTCGGCATAGGACCCTCTCCAACTCTTGTTGTATAGGCCTTAACAATACCTAATTTTTCATCAATAATTCCTGAACTAACACCTGCCCCTGTATAAACACCAGCAACTCCAGTTGAGCTTGATGTTACATAAGGATATGATCCATAATCAATATCAAGAAGAATACCCTGAGCTCCTTCGAAAAGAATTTTTTTGTTCTCTTGGGAAGCTTTATCTAGTAGTGAGAAAGTATCACAAATATATTCATTAAGCATTTGACCGTATTCATAGAGTCTTGCCGCTTCTTCTTCGGGTGTTGGAAATTCACATTTATAAACATTTGTAAAAAGATATGCTTTTTCTTCAAGGGAATATTGTAGTTTTTTAAGAAGCACTTCTTTGTCACTTAAATCTTTTAGTTTAATTCCTCGGCGAGAGATTTTATCTTCATAGGCAGGACCTATGCCTTTTCCAGTTGTTCCTATTTTTACTTTTGATTGTCCCTCACGATTTGCATCTAAGATTTTGTGATAACTTGTAATGACTGATGCATTTAAAGAGATTTTTAATCTGGATGAGTCCACAGGGATATTTTCTTTAACCATTGTAAGCTCTTTTATAAAGGCCTCAGGCTCAAAAACCACTCCATGAGCAACTATAGAGATGCAGCTTTTATGTAAAATACCTGAAGGAATCTGATGAAGAACAATCTTTTTATCATTCACAATAATTGTATGACCTGCATTGTTTCCACCTTGAAAGCGAACAACATAGTCTGCATGTTGACCTAGTAGATCAGTAATTTTTCCTTTCCCTTCATCACCCCATTGCGCACCAATAATTGCTAAACTTTTCATTTTAAAATCTCCAAAGAATGTTAACCAATATTTCCACTCTACATTGAAGATTTGAATTTTAAAATCAATTTTTTCAATAGGTTATAAAAAAAATATAGAAAGAAATTTAACTTTGTCAGACGCAATATCGTGTGTTAAATTAATAGAAATCACCATTATTGAAACTGTAGAAGGCTCCTGAAAAGGAGCCTTTTTTTATGCAATAGATCTCAGTTCAAAATTACTTTGAAGTGCATCTAAAGTTGATTGAAACTCACTTAGAGTTGGGAGATTTCCGAAGTGAGTGTTCTCAAAAGTATTCATTGCTACGAAATCAAAAACTTCAATTTCAGTAGATGCTTCCTTTTCTTTTTGAAAGCATCTCCAATTTGTTTTACCTGTTTTTTCAAAATTTAATAGGACGCTTTTAATTAGTTCCTCTTTTGACTTCACGCCAACACTAATCATTTGTCCTCTTGAATTAATTTCTAAGTACCAAATTTTGTAATCATGTCTTTGGGTTGGTTGTTTACTCGGTTCTACACATACAGCAAGATACATAAGTTCCTCCTTGTCTCGTCTTCAAGAATCCTTCTTGAATATTACTAGCATTCTGCCTCTCAAAATTTATAGGTCTGATATCCATCCATGGAATTCGAGCTGACCTATAACTGCCGCTTTCTGCCTTGTCATCATATCGATGTAAAGTACTTCCTGCACTATCTTTCGCCTAACACTTACTTGCATGGATAAGAGATATTGTAAGAACTATTCTAATCAATTTGGCCCTAGAAGTGCTGATAAAAGGCAAAGTACCTGAAATTAATGGATACAGCTCTGAGTCGATAGATAGGAGCTTTTTGCACCTAATAAGATATGGCCTGAATCAATACTGATTTACATAGTTAATTAATGCTTTTAATCTAGTGATACTCGAGGTTATTTTGAAAAAAACAAGTATTTTAATTTCTTCAATGAAGATGGCGTTAGCGACTTTTTTTAGTCGAATTCTTGGATTGGTAAGAGAGCAATTTATTGCTTATCTCTTCGGGGCTTCAGGTCTTACAGATGCCTTTTTAGTTGCTTATAGAATTCCTAATTTATTAAGAGATTTATTTGCTGAAGGTGCATTTTCCTCAGCCTTTGTTCCTACCTTTGTAGAGGCAAATCAAAAAGATCCTGAGTCAGCGAAAAAACTTTTTTGGTCATTGTTTATTTTACTTGGAATGATCACTCTTGTTTGTAGTGGAGTGACGATTTATTTTACACCTGAAATTATAAATATTTTTGCACCTACGTTTATTAATGATCCTCATAAATTTGAGACAACTGTTTTATTAACAAGAATCATGGCTCCATTTTTATTTTTTGTCTCAATTGCCGCTCTCTTTATGGGGGTACTTAATTCATTAAAAATATTTTTTATTCCCTCCTTTGCTCCAGCTTTCTTTAACGTCACAACAATTATATGTATGATCGTGCTTCCTCCATTTTTAATAAAGTATGGATATGAACCAATCCTCTCTCTCGCTATCGGAGTTATTGTTGGAGGACTAGTTCAAGCACTTGTACAATTTCCATTAATTATTAAAAATGGGTATGGACCCACGAGACCCTCAAAGATATTTTCTAAAGAAACAAAAAAAGTACTTACACTCTTAGGTCCTGGTCTCATTGGATTTGCAGCAACACAAATTAATTTAATTATTAATACGATTCTTGCATCATCGACTGTCATTGGAGCAGTTTCATGGTTAAGCTTTGCTTTTAGATTATTTCAATTACCTGTTGGTATTTTAAGTGTTTCTATTGGAAACTCGAATCTTGTTCACTTTAGTAATGCTTGGAAAAAAGGTGATAAGGAAGAAGCTATTGAATCCCTTAGTTCAAGTTTCTTTCTCTCTTGTGCTCTTGTTTTTCCTGCGATGATTGGATTAATTGTTTTTAGTGAAGAGATTGTGAATATTATCTTTCAACGAGGAAAGTTTGATGCAGAGTCAACTCTTATGACAGCTAAAGCATTACGCTTGTATGCCTTAGGTCTTCCATTTTATTCGATCTATAAAATATTTGTCCCAACTTTCTATGCGATTGATCGTCAAAGAATTCCCGTCATTTGCTCAATATTAGGAATCATCTTTAATATCGTTTTTTGTATGAGTTTAACTGATAAATATGGCTTTGAAGTTTTAGCACTTGGGACAACTCTTTCAATATTTTTAAATGTTTTAATTCAAGGAAATATTCTTACGTCTGATTTAAATATTAAATTAACTTTATTTTTTAATCTTAGATTCTTAAAACTGATTTTATCAGGAACTGTAACATCAGTTATCGTTTTATTTATACGAGATCAATTTGAATTTATTACCTTTAGTTTTTTAGAAAGATGTTTACTTGTCTTTTTCTATTTGTCCTCAATTGTGATTAGTTACTTCTCTCTGTGCGTTATATTAGGAGAAAGGGCCCTTATAAAGAGAGTATTTAGTAAGTTTAAGCGCTAAATCTAAGTTTTAATTGAATTTAGCAATAAATTACTTGAGGTATCGAATTTTTGTGGGGTATGCTATGAGGTGTATATTTTTAAGGAAAGGAATTAGTCATGAGAACGGATTTTAATACATTAATATCACTGGCGACACATACAATTAATCACCTAAGACAAGATGAGATAATTGAATATCAAGCTGATCAACGTGCAGACCTTATTGATGCTTTAGCAACTGAGTTAGGTGTTAGCTTTGCAACAGATGAAGATGTTAGAGATCAAGCAGTTGAAGAAGTTGAAGAAAAGTTTGGTTTAACTGATGGTGATGAAGACATTACTGAAACAGAAATGTTTAATCATGCTAGAAAAGAGATCATTAAGTCATTTCAAGGTGAAAATCTTGGCGGATTGTACATGGTTGAATCTCTACACAACGTAGCTAAAAGGGTGAAAGACTTTTTATTAAACTCAGATTTAGTAGAAGATGTTTTTAGTACAGATGAAGACTTAATTGAGTTTCTTGTTCGTGAAATGAAAAAGTTCAATCCAAGAAACGAAAGACATTCAGAAAATAATTATCAATAATCTTTAAATAAATTATTACGAGCGAAAAGGAGAGCAATATGCTCTCCTTTTTTTATGCCATTTAAAATACTTATTATTTAGTTTCATTTTTGTCGAAAATAGTCCGAATATTAACTGATGACAAAAAAATTAATATAGGTGTCTTTATGTTTAATTCAATGAAAACTTACTTTCTAACTTTACTCACAATTTGTTTGTATCTAGGGGCGAGCTCAAATCTCTTTGCAGCTGATGCTGTCACTCACAAGTGCGAACTTAATCTTTTAATAGATGATAATGAAATTAAAGAAAATGATGGAGAGAGATATTCTGGAGTTCTTGATTGCGGAACTGCGATGAATAAGAAAGGGAAGTTTATTAATGGTAATTCTCCTAAGACGATTATTCGCTCTCTCATTGAAGCTGGAAAATCAAATGATAAATTAAATTGTTTTTATAAGTATTTAAAAGATAACGAGCAACTTTTTGATCTACAATATTATATTGATCAAAGCATCCAGTATAATTGTATAGAAGATAAAAACTCATTATTATGTTCTAAAGAAGGCTATCCAGGTTATCAAGCTCCATATATGAATTCAAATGATCATGTAGCTCTAATAGCGCAAGCTGAGAAATTATATTTATTTAAGTCTCAATTCACTGTAGGTCTTCAAGTTTGTGAGCAAAAAAATGATTTTGATGGAAGAGATAATATTAAAGACATTGATGGGGAAAGAAAAAACTCTAAAGGAGTCAATGACTCCCAGGCCATAGATGAAAACTAGTAATATTAAGTACTTGTTAAATAGTTAAAGTTTTTAGTCAGATGTGCCGAATAAACACTGAAGACGAAATGAAAGAGTCTTAGAAGGTATGAATTGAGTTATAATAAAAGAAATAATATTGAACTTCACATAGGTGCAATTATGTTTAAGAAAATGAAAAAGTACTCTCTCGCTGTTTTAGTTGTAGGTGCCACTCTTGGATCGAGCGTAAATATTTATGCTTCTGACTTTGTAAGTAGCACACTTGCTAGCTGTAAAAAGCAAGGAGGACAAGTTATTCAAGACCAAGTTGGTGAACCTCGGGAAGAGAAAATATCTGATCGAAAGAAAAAAATTATAACTTGTTATGATATTCTTTGTTATAGGGCCACTGGAAATGTTGGTGAAGTTAACTTTAATTCGATAGATGAATTTAGAGAGCAAACAAAAGGAGAAAGAGGAGCAGCACAAATTGCTTTTGATCCTAATGTTTGTCGTGAAGATGAAGTCACTGTTGGTAGAATCGGTGGGCTTGATGATGAAATCGAAGGCGGAGTCTCAGTTAAATGGGATGGGTCTGTCTATACTTGTGATGATACATCTGATGCAATTGTATGTTTAAGAAGAAATGGAATTGATATAGATTTTGATTATGATATTTCTGCAAATGGTAGAGATGGTGATGGTCGAAGAATTTTAATCGTAAAAAGAAGATCTAGCAGCAGCGGAGATAGCGATGGCGGATCACGACGTGGTGACGGTGGATCTAGACGCGGTGGTGGATCAGTAGATATTGATGCATCCATTGGTGGAGATATTGATATCGACTCTGATGGAAGATCTCGTCGTGGAGGATCAAGCTCAACTAGATCTCGTCGCGGTGGTAGTAGATCATGTTCATACGGTAAAAGTACAAGTGATTGTATTGGGGACTATGACTTAGAAATAGATATATCTTCAGATAGAGAAAACTGTGCACACTGTGGCTACAGAAGGTCTAGTCGAAGCAGTAGCTCTTCTGGATGGTCAGGAGCAGCTCAATTTACAAGTTCACTTGCTGAACTTGCAGGAGCAGTCTTACCTCCAGTTATGTATTATAAAGGTGTAAAAGCTCAGGCTAGTGCTTATTTAGGTGCAAACCAAGCTCATGCAAATGCTGCGATTTCTGGTTTTGAAAATTGTCGAGCTATGCAAACATCGTATACACAATCAACTTATGATTATTATACAACAAATGAATTACCAAGTCAGACAGTAACTCCTCCAGGATGTAATGGTTATCAATATAATCAATTTGCAGGCCAAAATGGTTGGGGAAATAGTGGATGGAATTCTTATGGAAATCCATTTATGCAAGGTGGTTATTCATCTCAGTTCTTAGGAGCGATGAATGGTCCTAACTATCAGTATAATACTGGGCTTAATATGACTGGAATGCAATATAACCCATATGGTGGCCTTGGACTAAATGGAAATTTAAATTTAAATAGCATGTTAGGTCTACCCGCTAATGGTCTTAACTTTGGCTTAAATGCTGGGGTTAATGGCGGATATAACGGTGGTTACAACGGTGGATGGAATAACGGTGGATTTAATAATGGATACAACACAGGTTATACAGGTGGTCTAAATTTTAACGGATCAATCAATCCATATTTCAATGCAACTGCAAATGGGTTAGTGCCTTATTCAAATAACGGAGGTTATTATAATAACGGTGGCTATAACAATGGCGGATGGAATAATGGTGGCTATAACAATGGCGGTTGGAATAACGGTGGCAATAACAGTTCTGTAAATGGAAATAATTGGTGGGCCGTTCAAAATAGCTTTGCTCAAAATCAACAAGCAAGTCAAATTGGAGCGCAATATCAAAATATGGGAGTTCAAAACCAGTATAATAGAGCTGGTAATAATATGATGAGCTATAACCCAGCAGCCTATTCTCCAATGAATATGGGTGCATCACTAAATTATGGTTTTAATTTTGGAATTCACTAAGACTTAGTAAGTATAAAAATTGATAAAAAAAAAGGAAGCTTAAAGCTTCCTTTTTTTTTATTTCCCGTGAACGAGTATTTTTAATTCATGTTGAAAAAGAACTTCGATTTTATCGTCAATTAGGTTTTGAACAATTCCTGGACCAAACTTTTTATGATCCATAATATCACCAACAACAAATAAATCTTTTACTGAATATGGCTTAGACTTTCCACTTGCTTTACCCATTTCATCCATCCATAACTGGCCTATTGAAACAGTTTTTTTGCTTGATCTTTTTTTAGGACCTGTACCCATACCAGCTTTTGCTCTTTTTGTTTTTGTTGATGGATCTTT
>Ga0209712_10000804_pt1 | contig 27097 bp, 21 predicted proteins | sample ArcOceMetagenome_FD_187443 | JGI IMG/M metagenome (GOLD analysis project Ga0209712, IMG submission 187443) | Marine eukaryotic phytoplankton communities from Arctic Ocean - Arctic Ocean - Greenland ARC118M Metagenome (SPAdes) (version 2) | ecosystem: Environmental > Aquatic > Marine > Oceanic...
GTGCCGGTAGCACCAAACAGATGCCGGATGTGGCGTCCAACTCCATGGTGGATCATATCCACACGACCCTGGATTGGGTGGGCATGAGTGAGATCCACTTGCCAGCCCGCGTCAGCGATACCCTGGCTGGCGAGCGCCCGGTGAGCACCTCTATCCAGGCCTATGTGAACCTGGCCAATGCGGATGCCAAGGGCATTCACATGTCGCGCCTGTTCCTGATGCTGGAAGAAACCTTTGGCGACCATTCGGTCAGCGCCGGTTCCATCGAGCAACTGCTGCGTAACTTCCTGCAGACCCATGAGGGCCTCAGCACCCGCGGTTTCGTGCAGCTGGACTTCGAATATTCCATGCGCCGCGCGGCCTTGAAGAGCAGCTATTCCGGCTGGAAGAGCTACCCGGTCAGCATCAAGGGCACCCTGTGCGAAGAGGGCATGCGCATCGAGTTGTCGGTGGAAGTGCCGTACTCGTCCACTTGCCCCTGCTCGGCGGCCTTGTCCCGCCAGCTGATTCAGGAACAGTTCCGCAAGGACTTCGCCGAAGGCAAAGTGGATGCGGACGCGGTGTTTGAATGGTTGGGTACGGAAGAAGGGGTGCTGGCCACCCCGCACAGCCAGCGCTCCATCGCCCAGGTGCGTGTGTTGCTGGATCACACCGAAGGGGATGCCTTCCCGATCACCGCCTTGATTGATTCCATCGAAGGCGCGCTGAAAACCCCGGTGCAGACGGCCGTGAAGCGGGTAGACGAGCAGGAATTTGCGTTGCTCAATGGCCAGAACCTGATGTTCTGTGAAGACGCCGCCCGCCGGTTGAAGACCGCGCTGAACCCGCAGTCCTGCTACAAGGATTTCTGGTTGCGAGTGAACCACCTGGAAAGCCTTCACGCTCACAATGCGGTCGCGATTGTGACCAAGGAAGTGGATGGTGGGTACCTGCCGATTCCTTGATTGAGAGACGCTGCACGCAACATGCTTCATGCAGCACGGAAAGAAGGATTTCGCGCAACGGTCATCGTTATCGCGAATGAATCAAAAAAGCCCTCTTCCCCTTGTCGGGAAGGGGGCTTTTTTGTGGTTGCAGGTATTGGTCTGGCGCCCAGTGCCCGGAGCCTGATGCAATAGACAACCCTGCTTGCGTTCTTCGCTGCGCGGCCCGACATTGCACGTAAGTCCAAGTGAAATGCGAACCCGGCACGTGTATACCTTTTCTTTATCCGTTAAATTGCTTATTTAAGAACTGCTCAGAGTGCGTGCGGGAATACACTAACTCACTGAAAAATAATAAAAAGACGCCAGGAAGCGATTGCTATGCCCAGCTCGGAGACGCCCCGGCCCCTGAGTGGCCGGTTTTATCGTGCAGACCTTGTCACCCTTCTGAATCAGTCAGATCGGGTGCCCCTGACTCTGTTGCTGGCCCCCGCCGGTGCCGGCAAGTCCACCTTGCTGAACCAGTGGCAGGCCCAGCCCGGAGATCGCCATGTGGTGCAGATGGGGTTGCAGCGCGCCGATGATGACCCGGTGCGCTTTCTGCGTCGCTTCGCCGAGAAAACCCGGGCCGCGGTGCCGGCGTTTGATACCTCCTGGTTTATGCCCTTCGATGTGGCCGAGCTGCCACCATCCTCTATAGCCGATTCACTGTATGACGCCCTGCAGCAAGTGACGTTGCCGCTGTTTATCGTGTTCGACGATTTTCAGCATATCCAGAGCGAAGAAACACTCAGCGTGATCGCTACCTTGCTGGCGGACCCGCCGGAGAATGTGCACCTGATCATTGCCAGCCGCACCCAGCCACTGTTTGACGTTAGCCGGCTGCGGCTGGACGACCAGGTGCTGGAGATCAGCGCCGTCGACCTGAAGGTGCGGCGCAGTGATGTGAGCGAACTGAATCAACGGCTGGGCGGCGAGGCCCTGGAAGAGCAGGCCCTGGATCACCTGATGGCGATTACCGAAGGCTGGGTGGCCGGGGTGAAAATTGCCCTGCTGGCGGGGATTCGGTCGGGGATGCAAACCCTGCAGGACTTTAACGCCAGCCAGCCGGAAATCATGGATTATTTTGGGCATGCGGTGCTCAAGGGGTTGCCGGATTCTGCGCGCACCTTGTTCATGCAAAGTGCCCTGCTGGACACCGTCAACGCCGAGCTTGGCGATGAAATTCTGCAAACCCGCCAGTCCGCACGATTGATTGATGAGCTCACCAGCCGGGAGCTTTTTCTGGTGCCGGTGCCTGGCAAGCCGGCCAGCTATCGCTATCACGCCTTGCTGCGGGATTTTCTGCAGGCACGGCTGAAAATCGAGATGCCCGACTGCATTGTGCCGATTCACCGGCGGGCGACCCGTTACTTCATCAGGACCGGCAATTTCGAACAGGCTGTCTGGCATGCCTGGCGCACCGGTGATGCCGCGCTGTTCGGTAACTGCCTGGAAAAAAGTTTCGAGTTCTGGCTGCAGGAAGGGTATTCCAGCCACATTCTTGAGTGGGCAGAAACCCTGGACGATGAAACCATACTGGGCCGCCTTGAACTGGCCGCTCCCCTGATCAGCACGCTGACCCTGTCACGGCGATTCTTCCGCGCCCGCTATTATCTCGACGCTCTCAAAGAGCAGGACTTTTCCGGCAGGGAGGATCGATACCATCACAGTCAGACGGTGGATTTTCTGGAACTGCATTTGCAGTTATTCCAGCACGATACCGACTTCATGGAAGGGGCCAACCTGTCGTTGCTGATGGAAAGCAGCGGCCACCGGGATATCCGTGCGTTCGCGCTGGCCATGGTGGCTTATTACCATCTGCAGCATGGCCGCCTGGAATCCGCGCTGGCCTTCTCCTCCCAGGCGCGAGATGTGTTGCTACGCCTGGGGCAGCGCTTTACTGCCGGTTATGCGGGTTTGATTACGGCCCTGGCCAATCAGCAGCTGGGGCATATTGGTGAGGCGGTGGCCTTTATTGTCGAAAACTTCAATAACACCCCCAGGGATTGCCCCACCTGGTCGCTGTGGGCCACGGGTATGGTGGTGGTGTTATACGACCAGAATCGCCTGGAAGAAGCGCAACAGGTCTGTGAGGACCTGCTGCCCATGGTCTCCTCTGCTTCTGCCACGGAAGTGATTTCCACCGTTTATCTCACCTTGTCACGGCTGCAGCATTTGCAGGGAAAGCAGAAAAGCGCCGAGCGGATGCTGGAAAAACTGCTGGGCATTTTACAGCTGGGCAATTACGAACGCTTTGTCAGCATGGCGGTGCTGGAGATGACGCGCCAGGCGTTGCTCACCGGCAACTGGCAGCGCCTGGATGTGGTGGTGGACCGTTTCGAGTTGGCAGAGTGGGTGCAGGAGAACCTTGAGGGTGAGGCGGCCATGTACAGCCAGAGCTGGGAGCGGCGCGGGCTGGCGGCGGTGTACTGGTTAATGGCCCACGGCCGCAATGCGGAGGCAGAAACACTGCTGCGCCGGTTGCTGGCGGTGGTGAAAGGGGCGGGCATCAAGACCCGGGCTTCCATCATCGAGGCCAACCTGCTGGTGCTTACCTCAAAAGCCGCCACGGCCACCGAACAAAGCCGCAAGGTGGATGCGCTGATCACCCGCTATGGTCTGCTCAATATCAATCGCTCCGTGTTCGATGAGGCGCCGGGCCTGGCGGGGTTGATGAATCGGCTGTGGTCAGCCGGGCAGCTGGTGCTACCGGACTTTTATACCGGGCTGTTTCCGGCGGTATTCAGCACCGCCCCGGCCAGTGAGCCGCTGGAAGTGGACCCGGGGTCGGTGCTTACGCCCAAGGAAAGCGAAATTTTCGAGCTGCTGCAGAGCGGTATGACCAATGCCCAGATCAGTGAATCCACCGGGGTATCCGTCACCACCACCAAGTGGCACCTGAAAAACATCTACAGCAAGCTGGGTGTCTCCAACCGTACCGAAGCCGTGCTGCGCGCCACGCCTAGATGAGTTGAAAGTTCAAAGTTTAAAGTTGAAAAGGAAAGCTGAAATCCGTGCTTGTCTCTGCAGCGCTCCTGCGAAACCCGGCTTCTGGGCGCGGGCTCGATCCAGCAAATCGTCCCCCGCCGCCTCTCGCGCTTTTAAACTTTAAACTTTGAACTTTCAACTGCTCCCCAAACCTTGAACCCGTTCGCGCTTTTTCGTTTTCCCCCTCCACCCCCTCCCGGGGGAGGGGGTGGAGGGGGTGACCCCATTGCTAGAGTGCCGTCGTTGTCATCAGACATACCCCGAGAATAAAAACGACGGAGGTTTATCATGGCTATGTCCCCCTGGGTTACCTGGCCAGCCCTGACCAAGTTCGGTTCACTTGGCGTAATGGGCGCCCTGCTGGTTCTTGCCGGTCAACGGGAAGATCTGCTCGAAAACAATATGTTCGACATGGAAAGCTGGGGTGAAAAAAACGCCAGCATCGTCTGCGATGAGCGCAGCCATGTGGCTCGTACCGAAGACGGTACCTGTAATATCCTGGAAAACCCGGCGGAAGGCTCCGCCAATGTGAACTTCGGCCGTAACGTGGATCCGGCCTCGTCCTTTGCGGAATCAGAAAGCGGCAATCTGCTGACCCCGAACCCGCGGGAAGTCAGTAACCTGATCATGTCCCGGGGCGGCGATTTCAAACCCGCCACCACCCTGAACTTCATCGCCACCTCCTGGATCCAGTTCATGGTCCATGACTGGTTCGATCATGGCCCGCGTACCGACGCCAACCCGATCGAATTTCCGCTGCCGGCTGGCGACGTGCTGGGCTCCGGCACCATGTCCGTGCAGCGTACCCGCCCGGACCCGAACGTCAGCGGCGATGAATCCCTGGTGACCTACGAAAACATCAACACCCACTGGTGGGATGGCTCGCAGCTATACGGCAGCGACAAGGAAACCAACGACGAAGTGCGTTCCTTTGTGGACGGTAAGCTGAAAGTCGACAGCAATGGCCGCCTGCCTACGGAATTCCTCAGCGGCAAACCGATTACCGGTTTCAATGAAAACTGGTGGGTGGGGCTGAGCATGCTGCATCACCTGTTCACCCAGGAGCATAACGCCATTGCCGACATGCTCAAGGCGAACAACCCCGGTGCTTCCGATCAGTGGCTCTACGACCATGCCCGGCTGATCAACGCTGCCTTGATGGCCAAAATCCACACCGTGGAATGGACCCCGGCGATTCTTGCCAACCCGGTGCTCGAGCGTGCCATGTACGCCAACTGGTGGGGCCTGGGCGGTGACCGTGACAAGCGTGACAAGTATCAAGGCGACCTGGACGAGCTGAACAATAACCTGGCGGAACTGGGCGGCATCTTCAACCTGCTCGGTATCGATAACGATCTGGGGCAGGGCGATACCAGCTCCATCGAACACGCCCTGGCCGGCCTGGTGGGCTCGCGCACCCCGAACAACTACGGCGTGCCCTACACCCTCACCGAAGAATTTGTTTCCGTGTATCGCATGCACCCGTTGCTGCGTGACGAGATCAAGGTCTACGACATCGGCTCCAACGTGGTGGACGAAGAAATTCTGCTGCAGGACACTCGTAACGGTGATGCGGAAGATCTGCTCACCGACGTGGGTCAGGATCGCCTGTGGTACTCCTTCGGTATCACCCATCCGGGTGCGCTGACACTGAACAACTACCCGGACTTCCTGCGCAACCTGTCCATGCCGCTGATCGGCGACATTGATATGGCGGCCATCGACGTGCTGCGTGACCGTGAACGTGGCGTGCCCCGTTACAACGAGTTCCGTCGCCAAATCGGTCTCAAGCCGATTACCAGCTTTGAGCAGTTATCCAGTGATCCGCAGCTGGTGGCTGACCTGAAGGCGCTGTACAACAACGATATCGAAATGATCGATACCCTGGTGGGCCAGCTGGCAGAAGAGACGCGCCCGGAAGGCTTCGGCTTCGGCGAAACGTCTTTCCAGATCTTTATCCTCAATGCGTCACGCCGCCTGATGACCGACCGCTTCTTCACCACCGATTACACCGACGAGGTTTACACCGCTGAAGGGATCGACTGGGTGGAAGATAACACCATGGTCGACATCATTCGTCGCCACTACCCGAACCTGGCGAGCAGCCTGGTGGGCATGGATAACGCCTTCAAACCCTGGGGCCTGAAAATTCCCGAGGACTACCAGTCCTGGTCTGCCCAGGCGAAACAGGACCACCTGTGGGTCAACGGCGCCCTGCGTACCAGCTACGAAGAGGGTGAAGTGCCGGCCATCGAACCCATCGATATTGGTGGCCTGATCGACTCCGTTCTGTGGAAGAAAGTGCAGGATGTCACCGACGTGAGCCCGCCGGGCTACAGCAAGCCGATTCACCCTCGCGGCGCGCTGGCCAAGGTGCAGTTCGTGCCGACGGCAGGCCATGGCTACACCGGCCTGTTCCAGGGGGCAGATCACGGCCTGCTGAGATTGTCTGTCACCGGCGACCCATCAGACCGTGGCTTTGCACCGGGGCTGGCGCTGAAATTGATGGTGGACGGCAAGCGTTCTGAAAACGTGTCCGCGCTCTATACCCTTAGCGGGCAGGGCGATAACCACAATATCTTTGCCAACGAACTCTCCAACTATGTCCAGCCGGAAGTAAACGAAACCCTCGGCACAACGACGCTGTTCTCGCTGGTGTCCAGAAAGCCGACGCTGGTAGTCATGAGTGACATGGCCAAGGTGAACCAGGATGGTTCGTCGGTGAGCAATGCCAACACCCCGTCTCAGGTTTACTTCGTGCCGAACGGTGATCTGAAGAATTCCATCAGCACCGCGCCCCACGACTTCCGTGATGACCTGACCGCCCTGAACCCCGGCACCAAGGTGTATGACGTTTACGCGACCTCCAAGTCCATCAAAACGTCCATCTGGCCCTGGGTCACCGCACGCTACGCCCGTGAGCGCCGCAACAGCGCCACCAAAGTCGGTGAGCTGGTCATGGCATCCCCGTTCACCCTGTCCCAGTTCGGTGACACCGGCATCTTCTTCAAGCACCAACGGTACGAAGATCGCTAAGGGAGAGCGATAACCGGAGCTACACTCCTCAAGCCCGGGCGACGCAAGTCCCCGGGCTTTGTTGTGTCTGCGCGGGCGGCCCCTGGTCCGTGCTCACCGGACGAGGGTGTCTTGCTTGTAGGATATGGCTTACAGAAAAAGCTAAACAGTTGATATAAAGTGATTTTCAGGGAAAGGGGAATGCTAGGAAATACGGGAAATAGGCCGCTCATTCGAGTTTTGTCGGCTGCGAACGGTTCTCAAGTTCTCTCCAGGTTATTGTCTGTGCTGGTTTTTTTAGCTAAGAAAGACGCTGACCGATACAGAATTATGTCGAAAAAAGATATGTCGAATCGTTCGACTGAATACGCTGTTAAAAGTCATTCAAAGTGAGAGAGAAATGGAGTTTTGGGGCTACACAGAAGATCTGCAGAAAGCTGAAAATCCGGCACCGGCCAGGCTCCCAGAAGTCACGATCTCAGCATCACCTTCTGAGTTGAGGGCAATCGCTCACTTCTTGAAAGAGGCAGCAGACAGCATCGAGGTCCATGGCGACGGGTTTGAGCACGAACATTTTCCTCGCAACAAAGCAGCAGACCCAGAACTTGTTGTGTTCAACCCAGAGGCTTTGCTCTGAAATTTTAACAAGGGCCTGCATGCCGACCTTCGGCGGCTGAGGCAGGCGTTAACTCTACTAGGGTTCTATCTTGGATTACGATCAGAAAGAGTTTCTCGAATTATTGCACCCCTTCAAGTCTGACGAGACAATGAAGGCGCGGCGGAACGTCAGTACTATTGCATTCTTGGTTCTTGCTCTCTGGATGCTTGATATAAGTATCAAAGATGTGAGCGTTTTTGGGGTGACGCTCAAACAATCTTCCGAGCTAGGAATTCTTGCGATCGCTATCGTTCTTTTGGTTTATTGGCTCGGTATGTTTTTGTTGGCTTGGCTCCAAGATAAAGAAATTCAGAAAGAGCGCTCCTATATTCTTGAAGATCATATATCTACTATTGTTTCTCGGTTTGAGAAAATGGATGCAGACAAAAAGAAGAGAGAGGAAAACGGTCAAACCTTTATGAGCTCTTCATACGGTCAGCTAAAAGCTTCGTATGAGCTTTATAAGGCCCAGGAGGGAAGAACAAAAAAAGCCGGAACTCTGGTGTCTTTGGTGAGAAATTTAGAGATCTTTGTGCCAATGATATTGGCTATTTGTGCGTTATTGGTTCTCATTTCTGGCGTTGTTCATGCTGCATCGCAGAGTTAACAATCACAGGCACGGCGACGGCTACTACATTCCGGCTTCGCCTACATTTCGCAGCCGCGCGTGCTGTTGGCGTTAAGTGCTCATGAGATACGAATCAGGTGAGAAGGTTAATCTAGGTGATATGGTCAGATTTGATTCTGGTCCAGACCAACACGCCTCAGCTAAGGTGGTTATGATTGGTGAAGATTACTCCCGCCTTGATATTGATCCCGATTTTCTTGATTGGGTTGTTTCAGAAAAACCATTGAAAGGCTCTGAGGTGGTTGTTGAAACCACGAACAATCCTGGCAGCTATATGTTCACTACTCTTTGTTGTGTGGAGTTTATTAAAAGGTCGGGTGCCTGATGAGCAGGCACTTAACAAGAGCCTGCAAGCCGACCTTCGGCGGCTGAGGCGGGCGTTAGAAGCTCCCAGTAAGTAGGAGATGCTCATTGAAATCATTATTCAATTGGATAATTAAGAACGCATGGAACCTTTTCGGCGTGATAGGTGTGGCTGGTACGTTCTATTTCTCTCTGGTACATGTGCCTGACTATGTTAAGGATGTTGCGACTGGCAAGGCAAATGTTGTTCATGAAAGTCTTATGGATGATGTGCAGGAGCTTCTATTCTATGAAAAATCTGTAACGATTGAGGATATTGAGTCCTTTATAAGAGGCAAAGAACTCAAGCAAGGAGTTTCTTATCCGTATAATCCTGATGAGATTTTGGTGCAAGTTCAGGAGCGATTTATGGGGAATAAATTTATACCTTTAGAGAAGAGAGAATCCCTTCTAGCTTCAATAAGGACTGTTAGGGAAGGCTACTCGCCTCCTGCGGTGTCAGCAGAAAAATCTTTTGATTGGTCCTCAATCTTGTCTTGGGTTTTTTCAGGTTTAGGCGTTTTTATTGCAGCAATTGGTGCGGCAAGCATAACTAGAAAGCTCAAGAATGACAGAGAAACCGAAGTCGATATGGTCGCTGGCGATGTGGTTATCAATCAGTACCACTCGAGCATGACTGCTGCTGCTTATGAGTTCGAGAAAATGGTGGGAGAAGTTTTGGCAGAAATTGGAGCTTTAAAACCTATGCCTGAAGGCCCTTACGATCATGGCTATGATTTCCTGGCTGCTGATAAAGAAAGAGAATATATAGTAGAGGTGAAGCGCTACAGTCGATTGCTAGGTTTGGGCACGGCGAGAGAATTTATGCATAAAGTAAATCAATCTGGCAAGAGCGGAATTTTAGTTGTTAGCTCTGGAGTTACAAAAAGAACGCAGCAGCTGATCGATGAGCACAATAAGATATCTGAAAATCAAAAGGTGTACCTTATAGTTGCTGACTCCAAAAGTCAGGTGAAATCTAAGCTTTCGGATGTGCTGTCAGGTAAAGCTTCTAACAAGTCAAAGCACTCGGACACAACAAGTTGCGCCGGTGTTTGAGGCGTTATGCAGGAAAAGAAATTGAGTCTATCGATCTCATATATCGTTGAAGATGCGGGGTGGGCCGAAATCATCATTTCTGATGGCGATGAGAAGATAGTGCATGACGTATCTTATTTGCATGACAGTCTTCGCGATCTGGCAGAGCTTGCTATAGATATGAGATCTGGAGCCAGCACCGCGAAAGCGATTTTCATGGATGAGCCCGGAGAATTGCAGTTAATCGTTAGTAAAGGCCAAAACCAAATAGACTTTGAAGCGCGCTGGTTTAAAGATTGGGAAAGCTGGGGGTTCGTCTCTTCTTCCAATTATGAGGTCTTGCTTAAAGTCCAGACTACGGTGGAGCGCGTCATTAGCCAAGTAACCAAAGTTCTCACGGAAATCCATGAGAGCATCGGGCCACAAAAATACAAAGAAATGTGGGTTGAGCACGAGTTTCCCATGGAGCAATACCGGAAGCTCAGCAATGCATAACCAGGGGCTGCAGCGGACCGCTTTTCCGGCGCGGTGCGCCTCCAAATCGGCCGCTGAGCGCGGGCGTTAAGCATAGGGGCGCCATGGATACTTATTTAACTCTAGGTGCAATTGTGATCGAGTTTGGTTTGCCCGCCGCTCTCATCTATGTTGGAGCAAAGAAACCAAATGCGAGAAAAATAGTTGCTCCTGTGGTCGGCGCTCTTACGCCATTGTTGCTTTTTTATATTGTTGGTGGCGTAAGTCACGTTCTGCGCCAGGAAGAAGAGCTCTCAATGTTTATGGCTGTTTTTGTAATGTCTTTTTTACCCTATTGTGTATTGGCTGTGGCAGGGGCTGCGCTAGGGGGCTTCCTGCCGAAAAATTTGGGGCTTAAATGGCGGTATGTGGTCGCATTCTTTTTGGGGCCTGCTGTGGGGCTTGGGTTGGTTGCGGTATCGTAGTTTTTTTGCTTAACAAGTGGCGGCAGCAGGATCAAATTTCCGCTCGTTCCCCGCTTCAATTTGCCCGCTGCGCCGGGCGTTATACGTGAAAGTGAGAAACGCGATTCTTGATGAGATGGAATACCAGGCGTTGGCCAGGAAGGCTTCGAAATTGGCGCGTTCCCTATTGGAGGGTGACCTAGATTACTTGGATAACGTCTTGGAGATGGCCGGAGTAGGCCAAGGATTAGTTGGGGAGTTATGGAATACGGATTTCCATGTCTTCGGTGAAATTGCCTCCGATACGGATCACCTTCCGATGAAGGATGTTCGAGCCCATTGTTCCGCCACTATGTTGGAGAGATTAGACAGAGAATTGAGAGGGATTATCGTGGCATATAAAGATGAGGTTAGGATTGCTTGTAATAGTGTCCTGGCCAAGTATCAGTACGTATAACAAGAAACTGCAGCGGATCAAATTTCGTTGCACTCAATTAGTCCGCTGAGTTTGGCGTTAAATAGGGGATGTATTGGTGGATTTTATTCCAATTACTGGAAAAGAGCACTTTGAAGATATGAGAAATAATTCCATATCGAACTTTTCCAGAGCGAATGCTGCGCGAAGATATGCTGAAATGGTTCTAAGTGAGTTTATTGCCAAGGATCTTAGGGGGGAGATTGGAGAAAAAAAATATAATAAGCTCAAGTATTCCGAAGTATTATCAAAGATAAGAGGTGCTATAACGCCTGAATTGAAATCTGCACTTGAAAAAATCAAGGTGATAGGTGACAAGGGGTCTCACTATTCTCGACATGAAAAGCCAACAAAACGAGAAGTAGATTCAGCGATTAAAATAGCTTCTGAAGACCTAATACCACTAACTCTTCATAATTACTTTAGTAAAAACGGGTTTTTCTCCATTGAATATGGCCCAAAGATATTTAGCACCCTGCCTCCCTCTATAAGGGAAAGTGTACTCCGGAGGCTGATTGATTTTCGCTCAAAAAAACTTATCGCTGAAAGTAATCTTGATAAAAACCTATTGCATCGATATGTGATGGCATGCCATAAAAGCGGCAATAGAGAAAAAATCAGAAGAAGGTTGAGGGAATTAAAGTCTAAAAGCAGAATTGATGGTGACATGTATAGGGCCTTAGAAAGAACCATATCAAATTTTGACGAGAACTCGCACAAGCTGCCAATACCCAAAACAATGGAAGACAGCAATAGAAATTTCAATGCTGTCTTGTCGAGCCTTGATTATTATCATCTTAAGAATAATAACGAGTTAATTTCTATCATAAAAACATTTCTTCATGGTTACTCTGCTAGCGAAATGGGCAATCTTCAAGAGAATGTTTTGTTGTATAACGAATATATTGAGTTTGAAAAAATTTAACAATGCGTTGCACCAGACAAGCTAGTGAACTCGGCGTTATATTTCTCTAGGGATTAATGATGAGCATTGATGTTTATATTTGGGCTGCGGCTTGTGCCGTTTCTTTGCCTTCAGAATTGCCCGATGGGGAGCTATGGAAGCAGCACTCTAGCCCGTGGGTAGTTGAAAACCCTGATAAGCCTTGGTGGCAGCTTGATGAGAAGGATTGGAATATTTCGGTTTCAACTTTGCCTGCACAGGAAGCTCCGGCTGAGGTTCAATCAAAGATTGGTCATAACATTCAAGGGTATTCGGTAATACTGGAGGGTGGCTCACAGTCTTCATCCGCAGGAATGTTCTTTGAGAAGGTTGTTTCCACAATTGTTGATGGCTGTGAAGAAGCAGCCATAGAAAGTCCTATGGGTATTTCCTGGAACAAAAAATAGTGCCGGGAGACTGCATATAACAAGTGGCGGCAGGCAGACCAAATCTCCGTTCCTCCGTCACTCCAATTTGCCTGCTGCGCCAGGCGTTATGCGGAGTAGATGGTCATGAGCAAGAAGGTCTTAACGGTTGGGGGTGTGGGCCAAGTAAAAGGTCGAATCAAAGGCATGGGTCCTGTTGTTCTCTCTATCCGTAATGATCTTGATGAAAAGATGAAGGATGCAGACTGGTTAGCAAGTGCTCCATTTGAAAGTATTAGCGGAGAACAAGGGTCAGGTCTTGCCCCGTGCTTCAGGAAACAAAATGCAAGAGGGTATTTGATCCTCGTGTTCCGATTCAATTCAAGGAGATGAAGCTCGTGAAAAAAACACTACGGAAAAGTTTTTGGGGCGCGATGATATTACTCACGTTGTCTGGATCCGCGCTCACCCATGCTGCGGGCCTTACTCCTGCCGAAACGAAGGCCATCGCTGAGGAGGGATATATCTTCGGCCTGCCCTTGGTGATGAACTACGCGATCATGAACGAGTATGCCGTCGACAAGAATTCGAATCAGTTCAAGGCACCGTTCAACCAGATCAAGAACGAGTCGCGCCTCTTTACCTACAAAGACACTACGATCCTCAGCCCGAACAGTGATACGCCTTACTCAGTGTCCTGGCTGGACCTGCGTGCCGAACCTGTTGTTATCACAGTTCCTGATGTTGAAAAGGGCCGTTACTACTCTGCACAACTGATCGACGGAAACCTCTACAACAATGGCTACATCGGCAGCCGTGCCACCGGAAACGAAGCTGGTGCTTATGCCGTTGCAGGCCCCGATTGGCAAGGCGAGACGCCTGAAGGTGTCGGCAAAGTCTTTCATTCGACGACGCCGTTTATGCTCGTTATTTTCCGCACCCAGTTGTTCAATCCCGAGGACATGCCCAAGGTGGAAAAAATTCAGGCCGGATACAAGATCCAGCCGCTATCGGCATTCCAAGGTAGGCCTGCGCCTGCTGCGGCGCCGGAAATCGACTTCCTGCCCGCAACATCGGCCGGAGTCAAAACCCAATTCTGGAGCTATCTGGGCGCCGCGCTTGATTACATTCCGCAATCCGATAAAGACAAGGGTATCCGGGCCAGGCTGGCCATGATGGGTGTCGCCCCCGGGAAAGCCTTTGACATGAACAGTCTTTCGCCAGAGCAACAGCAAGCGATGGTCGAGGGGATGAAAGCCGGGGATGCCAAGATCAACAAGTTCGTGGCCAGTGGTGCCACCGACGTCAATGGCTGGCAGGTCGGATCCTTGTGGGGGGGCAGCGATTTCTACGCTGGCGACTGGCTCAAGCGTGCTGGCGGCGGCAAGGCAGGGATCTACGGTAACAACGCCAACGAGGCGATGTACCTGCTGTCCCGTGTCGATGCCGAGGGCAAGACACTGGATGGCAGTATGCACAACTACACACTCACTTTCTCCGCCGATTCGTTGCCGCCGGTCAAGGCGTTCTGGTCGATCACTATGTACTACAGTGACAGTCAACTGCTGGTCGAGAACCCGATTAACCGTTACTTGGTCAACTCGCCGATGTTGCCGGACATGAAGAAAAATGATGATGGTTCGCTGACCATCTACATCCAGCATGATTCGCCCGGCAAGGATAAAGAGTCTAACTGGCTGCCGGCGCCTGACGGTCCAATCTACCTGGCACTGCGCATGTACTGGCCCACACCGGCAAGTGACGCAATATCTGTGCTGCCACCTGGCAAGGGCACTTGGGGGCCTCCAGGGATCGTCAAAGTTAAGTGACCAGCTAACAACTGGTTGCAGCGGACGGTGATCCTCACTCGTTGTAGTGGGCACCGTCTCCTAATCAAAGACCCTTCCTGGCCTCAGCGACAAACCCCATAATAAAAAAACGCCCACCGGAAGGTGGGCGTTTTTGCTGCAGCGTAATGCTTGAAACGTGCTGCGTGTCCTAATCAGAACCGGCCGTTCAGGCCCAGTCCCAGATTAGTAATTTCGTCACCACTACGATCCACCACCCGCATGTATTCCAGGTTGATGAACAGGGTTTTGGTGATGGTGAAGTCCACACCCAGGCCCAAAGACAGGTCTTTATAGTTTTCCCCGTCGGAGCCGCCGAACGCATTTTTCTCGGTGGTTTCCATGTAGGTGGCACCGATCAGGCCGTAGGGGCGCACGGGCATGGTGTTGGGGAACTGGCCGCGGAAGTAGGCGCCGTAGTAACGGTCGATTTCCACGTCTACGTTGTTGCTCAATTCATCTTCACCGACGCCCAGACCCAGGCGTACTTCGCCACCGAGGGTCTCGTCGCGGTTGATCCAGCTACCGAACTTGAATTGCAGGGCTTCGGGTTTGGCGCTGGCGGTGGTGTTATCCGGCTCGATGTCGCTGCTGATGAAATCGATACCGGCAAAACCGCCGGCGTTGGCGAAAAGGGGCATTGCCAAAGCAGCGGCAAACAATACTTTTTTCATGGGTTCTCCCACTGGATGTGAAGTCTCGACGCAATAATAGAGTGATTGTAGTGAAAAGTGGGGACGACGGCGACCGGGAGCGTTTGAGGGGGATGTTAGGGTTGGAAGGGCAGAGGCGCCTGCAGGGGATGCAAAGAGCATCGCCTGCAGGCAGCCTCCTGTGGTTCAGAGCTTAGTGGTCGTGATCATGGCCATCGTCGTCATGATCGTGCTCGTCTTCGTCGCTATGGTCTTCTTCATGGTCGCTATCAAGACCGGCCCAGGCCAGTGCTGCGGGCGGGAAGGTCAGGCTGAGTGGGGATTCCAGGCTGCCTTCTTCAAGATGCACGACAACGATGGCGTTGTTGCCGGTATCCGAAAGGAAGACATGCGCGGGCTCGCCGGCCACGGCCATCTGGGTATTGCCCGGTGCGATGGCATCTTCCACGTGGGCATGCTCACTCCAGTCAGCGGTATCGAAAATACGCAGGTTACCGGCATCATCCAGCAGCACAAGATGCTCCCCGTGGGGATCCAGGCGGTGGCTTTCCAGTGACACGGCTGCGCCTTCTGTCCAGTCCAGTGCTTCGGCATCACCGTCTTCCGGGTGGATGATATAGATGCTGTCACCGGCATAACCCACGAAGTGGCTCAGCTCGTGATGACTGTCGAAGCTGCCGATACGCTCGCCGGCAGCCAGGCCAAGGGTGGCGTTGGTGATCTTTTCGGCGGTGAAATCCTCTCCGTCCTGATGGACGATCAGGATGCCATCGCTACAGCCGAACACCGAGTAGTCTTCGTTGGAGCCGGCGCCATGAAGGTCCGGACAGGTCGGAACGATGGTGTCTTCCTTGTGATAGTGATCGCCGTGCTGGTGGTAGACATCAACGGTTTCCGGGAGGCCGGAGGCGGCAGTGCGGAAGGTGGCCAGCAGTACATCACCTCGTGGTTCGGCCACGCCATGATGGGCGCTGGCGAGGGTCTGGCTGGCTACGCTGGAGGCGGTTTCCAGCGATTCATCTGTGAGCAGTTCCACTTGGGCCATGATGGCGTTGGCGGCATCGCCGTCATAGAACAGGGCGGCCTGTTCACCATGAACCCGGAAGTGGGTGGGCGCCGGGCCTGTGAGCGTGCCCGCAAAGGAGGGGATCACTTCGTCCACATGGTCGTCATGCAGGTAGAGGCCGCCATCAACGATCTGAACCTGGTTGTCATCTCGCTGCACGGCCAGAACAAAGCGCTTGCCCGGGCTGGTGTAGAGCGCACTGGCGTCATGGTCGAGAGACAAGGTGCCGGGTAGCAGGGCGCCGGCCTCCAGGTCATACATATACAGTTGGGTGCCGTCGTCATCAGCGGCAATAACCAGGCGGCCGGGATGATCACTCTCGGCATGGTCGTGTTCGTCTTCACTGCTACCCAGCGAGCTGGTGCCGGTTTCGTTACAGCCGGCCATGGTGAGGGCGACAAGCAAGGACAGGGGCAGGGCTGCGTTTTGTTTCAGGTTTTTCATCATGCGTTGCATGGTGTTCTCCATATTCATGTTGTTGTGTCCGGCGGAGTAAAGGCGCCGGCACAGATGCCGTTAAGGTTGCGGCTTATCAAAATTCAATGCGGGTACCCACGGTGACATTGCGACCTGGCTCCGGCACGGTGCTGGCGAGGAAGGAAGAGTGGTTGAATACCTCTTCGCCCAGCAGGTTGTTGCCGCGCACATAGAAGGTGTAGCGCTGGTCGCCACGTAGCCGGTAGCTGAGGGTCGCGTTGACCATGTCGTAGGACGGGGTGGTGTCCTCAAAGCCCGCGATCTGGTCCTGGGCAAAGCTGCGGTAGAACTCCAGTTCTCCGTCGAAGTTGCCCAGGTAGCTGTTGAGGCGTGTCCCTAACCGTTTGGCGGGAATGCGGGGCAGGTAGCCGCCATCATCGAAGGTGGCGCGCACCGTATCACCAAAGACCGTGATGCCCACCGGGTCGATGCCGTAGTAGCTCAGTGATGCTTCGGCACCGGTGAAGGTGGCGTCACGCTGGCTGTACTTGATCAGGCGGAAGTCCTCGATCTGGTCGAGGGTGCGGGCATAGATGTAGTTGTTGATGCGGTTTTCGAAGATGCCCAGATCAAACAACCAGTCGCCCTGGGTCTTGCGCAGGTTCAGGTTGGCGTTGAGGCTGACTTCGTCATCCAGATCGCGCTGCCCGCCACCACAGTCGCTGAGCAGGCCGCATTCATAGGTGTTGGTGGCCAGGTGAACACCTTCCGCATAAAGCTCCTGGGCGCTGGGTGCGCGGCCAGAGTGGCCCACGGACAGCACCAGCTCGTAGCCGGGCACAAAGCGCCAGTTGGCCGCGCCCGAGAACGACGCGTTATCGGCGGTGACTTTGGCCAGGGCCTGGCCGTTGCGATCGTCCGGCGTCTGGGTGAGGTGCTCCTGGCGGGCCCCCAGTTCGAAGGACCATTGCTCATTGAGGGTATATTCCTCTACCGCAAAGACGGCAATGGATTCGGTCTCCGTCTTCGGTACGAAGGCTTCACCGCCCAGTGAGCTGAAGTCGAAGTGGGTGTATTGCATGCCCACAACGCCGCGCCAGTTACCCAGCGGTTTGTGTTCCACTTCCAGCCGCGCATCGCCGCCCCTGTTGGTGAAGGTGCTGCCGATGGTGCCTTCCTCAATTTCATGGTGGCGATAATCGGTGTGATTGCCGCGGAAACGAATGGCGGTAACCCCGGCGAAGGGTTCGCGGTATTCACCACGGGCATCCACCCGGCGGCTGGCCAGGTCCACATAGGGGACGATTTCGCCATGGTCGTGATCATGGCCGCCGGTGGGGCAATCCAGGCTGGAGCCGTTGGCCCCGCACTCCTCGAATTCGTGGCTGTGGCCGGGCAGGCCATAGTTGTCGCGACGATAGCTGTAGGCCATGCCGAAGTAGCCTTGATCACCGATCCAGGAGGCGCCAATGCTGCCATTGTCGCTTTCCGCATAGGTGCCGGGCACGGTGAGTTCTTCGAAGCCATTCACTTCGTAGTCGTCCGCATCACGGCGACTGCCTTCCACCCGGAACACCAGATTGTCGGTGGCCGAGAAGGTGAGGCCGGCGGCAGTGGCGTTCTCATCGGCCACGGTATTGGCCCGGGCTGCCACGAAACCTTCCACCTCTTCGCGGGGGCGCTGGGTGGGGATGCGGGTGTCGAGCACGTTCACCACACCACCGCTGGCACCACTGCCATAGAGCAGGGTGGACGGGCCGCGCAGGACTTCGATCTGGCGCGCCAGCATGGGGTCCACGGTAACCGCGTGATCCGGGGAAATACTGGAGGCATCCAGTACCTGGGAGCCATCATTGAGCACCCCTACACGTGGGCCGCCCAGGCCACGAATGACTGGCCGGCTGGCGCCGCCGCCAAAGGTGTCACTGTGGACACCGGGTTGGTCTTTCAGGGTTTCCCCAAGGGTATTCTGGCTCTTCTGGGTGAGGGTTTGCTGGTCCATCACCGAATAGGGCGTGCTGGGGCTGTTACTGCCCAGCGGCAGGGCGGACACGTCCACTTGCTTTAGCTCGTGGGCCTGGTCTGCGGCTGCGCTGTTGCTTTCCGCTTCGGCCAATACTGCCGTGGGCGCCAACAGGGCCACGGCGACGCACCCGGTCAGGGTCTGGCGTCGAAATATCATAACTACCTCTGTCTCTAGCGTTCATGCAGGGCATGAATGAGGGCGCGAGTAAAAGGGCGCAGCCGAAAAGAAAGCGGCTGGCCGGACTCGTGCCGGAAACACGTTTGTTGCTGATCGCAGGCAGGCGCAACAGGCCCGGCTCTCAAGGAGAGGGGCAAAAGGTGATGCGCCAGTATGATCAGGGATCAGTAACGGGAATCAGGCAGAAACAGGGGGGCCGCGGGGCGGGTAGGGATTGCGCTTGCTGCGGAGCACCACGGCGGTGGCGGGCGCGAGCGGAACGGGTTCGGTGCGTTTTGCGACCGGTGCACTGTAGACGCTGGGCAGTGCCAGCATGCCATGGCCGTGGGTACACACCTGGCAATCAGCGGAAGCCAGCAGCTCCTTGGTGGGGCTGTGTTGGCCGGCGTCGATGTGGGCCGGGGCGTGCCATGCCAGCAGCAGCTGGGCACAGAACAGGCCGAGTACCAGAGACAGTGACAGGCCGCGATGGTAGCGGTTCAGCATGGCGGGGATCATGGTGATGTCCCCCCGCTGTTGTCACCGCATGGCGATGTGCATTGGTGCTGTTCCGGGTCGGGCTCGGTGCCGGGCACATAGTCAAAACCGCCCGGGTGCCAGGGGTGACACTTGCACAGTCGCTTCGCCGCCAGTGCGCTGCCGCGCAGGCTGCCATGGGCAACTACCGCCTGCCGGGCATATTCCGAGCAGGTGGGGTAGAAGCGGCATTGATTGCCTATCCAGGGGCTCAGCACCTTCTGGTACAGCCAGATGGCGCCAAGCAGAAGCGATTTCACGTGACCAGCACTGCCTGTCGTAAGTTGTAAAAAAAGCATGATATAGCCATCGCGTGGGGAGATACCAGTGCTGTTCCATGGTCGTAGGGGGGAGCGTGATTAAAAAACGTTGCGATTTCATGACACTGCAACGGCAATGGACGCAGCAAGGCAACAAGGAGAGACCATGAGCAAAGTGACAGGATGGACCCGCCCGGTACGCGTATCGGCATTGGCCGTGAGCTTGATGTTGTCTGCCGGTTCCATGGCGGCAGACTGGAAAACCGTGAATGAAGGCAAGGCCCGCACGGACATCAATACCTACGAGAAGGCCATGAAAGACAGCCCGGTGAAAGCGTTTCGGGGTGTCACCGAAGTGCAGGCGCCGGTGCTGAGTGTGCTGGCGGTGATGGCGGATAGCAGTGCCTGCGCGGACTGGTTGTATCAGTGTCAGTCACTGGAATTACGCGATAACGATCAGGCCTATATCCGTTTCAAGGGCATCTGGCCGGCCAAGGACCGTGATGCGCTGATCAAGACCCAGGTCACCCAGAACCAGGAAACCGGTGCCATTACTCTGGCCTCCCACGCCGTGGACGGCGAGCCGGAGCACGAAGGGTATGTGCGTGTTGCTGCGCTGGAAGATCAGTTCGTGCTGACGCCGTTGGATAATGGCTGGACCCGCATCGAATTCGAAACCTTTATCGATCCGGGAGGCAATGTGTCTTCGGTGGCCAACGTGATTTCCCACAAGGCGCCCCAGGAAACCCTGCAGGGGCTGCGTGAGATGGCCAGCAACGAGACCTATCAGAAGGCCACGCTGGACCAGGCGGAGAAGCGTTACCCGGAATTGAAAGGCATGGATCTGCCGCAGAGCCATCAGCCTGAGTGAGAAAACAGCAGCCTGAGTGAAAGATCAGCAGCCTTGAATTGCCCTTGGCAGCGCCGGTAATTGGGGCCAATACCCCGGCCGGCGGTTGCTTCCCTGTGCGCGGGCAGCATACTGCGGCCAGCGTTTTGGATGATGTATTCCTGTTGAAGAGAAGAGTAAGGAGAAGACCTTTGCGAGCGATGTGTGTGGCGTTGTTGTTGGCCCCTCTGGTGCTGGTGAACCCGGCCTGGGCGGCAAACTGGAAAACCAACCATGAGGGTGAGGCCCGGGGCGATGTGACCACGTATGTGCGCGATGTTTCCAATAGCCCGGTGAAAGCCTTCAAGGGCATTGTCGAAGTGAAGGCATCCGCCACCTCAGTGTTGGCGGTGATTACCGCCGTGGACACCTTCCCGGAGTGGATTTTCCAGAACCAGGGCGCCAAGCGGCTGTCGGTAGAAGGCCGTGAAGAAATTCACATGCGCTTTCACGGTATCTGGCCGGTATCAGACCGGGACGTGGTGCTGGCCAATGCATTGAGCCAGAACGAAGACTCCGGCTCTATCACCCTGCACAGCGTGAACGCCGAAAACGTGCTGGGAAAGCAGGATGGCTTCGTACGTATTCCCGCGCTGGATAACCAGTTCATCATCACGCCCATGGACGATGGTTGGGTGCGGGTGCAGTTCGAAACCTTTGTGGACCCGGGTGGCAGCGTGCCGGTGTGGCTGGCTAACCTAGTGGCGACCAAGGCGCCACTGGAAACCCTGCAGGGGTTGAAGGTCCAGCTGGAAAAACCGCGCTTCGCCAATGCCACCCGGAAAGATTTGCCGCCACTGCCAGGGATAGACAAACTGTCACTGGAAGACTGATTCCCCGGTATCTGCCCCGGGGGCGTTCATAGGCGTGGCGCACCCGGGTAATCCGCCCGGGCAAGGATGCGAGGGCGAGCCATGGTGCTGGCACGGTTTCAGCAGTGGTATACCCAGTTACGTTCCAGCATGTGGTTGCTGCCGGCCTGTTTTTTGGTCGGGGCGTCGCTGCTGGCTTTCATCCTCACGGCCATACCTGGTGAGTTGCCGGATGCCAACGAACACTGGTGGGCCTATCTGCTGGCGGTCAGCCCGGATGGCGCCAGCGCGGTGTTGACCACCATCGCCGGTTCCATGATTACCGTGGCCGGCGTGACCTTCTCCATTACCATGCTGGTGCTGGCCCAGGCGGCCAGCCAGTATTCTCCCCGCCTGTTACGCGATTACATGGCCGATCGCATCAATCAATTGACGTTGGCCGTGATTGTCGGTGTGTTCGCCTACTGTTTGTTGGTGTTGCGCAGTCTGCCTGCAGATTCGCTGTTATTGGGGCATGGCCTTGCCGTGATGGTGGCGTTGCTGGGGGCTTTCGTGGGCCTGGCGCTGCTGATCTATTTTATTCACCACATTGCCAGTTCGATCCAGGTATCCCAGGTGGTGGCGAAAATTACTGAAGATACGCAGGCGGCGATCGCCCAGCGCTACGATCAGGCGTTCGGCCGCGTCGCCGAGAACCCGGCGGCGTTGCGGGCCGGGGCGGTGACGCCGGGGGAGGATGGCGGTAGCTCAGCCCATAAACCGGCCGGCCACACGCTGGCGGCGCCGCTCACCGGGTTTGTGCAGCAGGTGTACCTGAACGGCCTGGTCAAGGAAGCCGATGCCCAGGGGCAGGTCGTTACCATGCGTGTGGCGGTGGGCGAGTTTGTGGTCCAGGGGCAGCCGTTGTTGTATCTGCACGGGCCGGGCTGGGACAAAGAGCGCTGCGCAGCTTTGTTGCGTTGTTATGTGATCAATCGCCATCGCACCATCGAGCAGGACCCGGCTTTCGGTATTCGGCAGCTGGTGGATATCGCCATCAAGGCGCTGTCGCCGGGGATTAACGATTCCACCACTGCTGAGCAGTGTGTGCTGTATCTGGGGGCGGTGATTGCCGACCTGTCCGGGCGGCATATGCCGGAACCGTTTCGGCGAGTGAACGGGCAGCTGCGGCTGCAGTGCCAGCAGCGGGATTTTGCCGACTACGTGGAGGCAGCGTTTGCGCAGATTGCCCGTAATGCCCGGGGGAATCTGGCGGTGCTGGCAACGCTGGGCAGCTCGCTGGCGATGCTGGAGCGTACTGTGCCGGCAGAACGGCTGGGACCCATAGAGCAGCAGCGGCGCCACTGGGCCATGCAGGTGCGTGATAGCCTGTCGCGGGAGGACCAGCTGACCCTGAAGATTTGAAAGGGCCGCGCTTAAAAGGTCGGCTTGAGCGCTTGCTATATTCGTGGGATGATTTCGTTAAATTCATAGGATGACCACATGAATAAAGCGAAATTACCCCGTCTTTCTCTGGTGGATAGCGCGGTGGCCGAGCTACGCAGCGCCGTGGCGCGCGGCGAATGGCCGGTGGGAGAGCGTATCCCCACCGAACCCCGGCTCAGCGAGCAATTCGGTGTGGGGCGCAACACGGTGCGTGAAGCCGTGCGGGTGCTGGTGCATGCGGGGCTGCTGGAAACCCGGCAGGGTGATGGCACCTATGTGCGTGCCCGGCTGGACCCCACCGAAGCATTACGGCGGGTGGAGCGCAGCACCCTGCGCGATCAGCTGGAAATGCGGGTGGCGCTGGAAGCAGAGGCCGCCCGGCTGGCGGCCCAGCGCCGTGATGGTGCGGATCTGGATACCATGCATTCCGCGCTGGCGGCTCGCGGCGCGGCGGGGCAGAACCTGCCCCTGCGCATTCAGCATGACCGCGATTTTCACCAGGCCATGATCGCGGCAGCCCACAATCGCGCGTTGGCGGAACTGTACCGTTATTTCAGTGAAGCGGTGTCTCGCACCATTGCGCGCACGGAATACGATGACTCCCTGCCGGAACCCAGCCAGCAGGACCATGAAACCCTGCTGGCGGCTATGGAGCGGGGGGATGCGGATGCCGCCGAGCGTCAGGTTCGGGCCATGCTGGCGCCCGCGCTGGCGGCGTTGCAGGCGTCCTGATGATGGGTCTGCTGCGCCGGCTGGATGGCTTTACGCTGCTGCTGTTGACGGTGATTGTCGCCGCCACGGTGTGGCCGGCTGGCGGTAACTTGGCAGAGGGGTTGTCGCAGCTGTCCACGCTGGCGGTGGCGGTGCTGTTCTTTGTGCATGGGGCGGCGCTGTCCCGGAAACAGGTGCTGGCCGGGGCGATGCATTGGCGGCTGCACCTGTTTATTTCTTCGCTGACCTTCCTGGTCTTTCCGCTGGCGGTGTTGCCGGTGTCGTTGCTGGCGCCGCAATGGATTCCGCCAGAGCTGGCGCTGGGGTTTCTGTATCTGGGCGTGCTGCCATCCGCGGTATCGTCGTCCATTGCGTTTACCGCCATGGCGCGGGGCAATGTGCCCGCTGCGGTATGCAGCGCTGCCGCCTCCAATGTGTTCGGCATGATGCTCACGCCCTTCCTGTTGATGCTGATGGTGTCCGCCAGTGGTGACGGTGCCTTCGATGTGACTGGTGCACTGAAAGGCATCGTGCTGCAGCTGTTGCTGCCGTTTGCTCTGGGGCAATTGCTGCGCCCGAAGCTGGTGGGGCTGCTGTCGCGTTGGCCCGGCTTTGTTGGGCGCTACGATCAGGGCGTGATTATGCTGATCGTGTACGTGGCCTTTTCGGAGTCGGTTAACGAAGGCCTGTGGCAGCAGTTGCCGGTGGCGTCGTTGTTGCTGGCGGTGGGCTTGTGCCTGTTGTTGCTGGCACTGGTGATCGGTTTATCCATGCTGTTGGCGCGGCGTTTGGGCTTGAGCCTGGCGGATGAAATCGCGGCGGTGTTTTGTGGTTCGAAGAAAAGCCTGGCGTCCGGCTTGCCCATGGCCAAGGTACTGTTCGTGGCCAATCCCGGCTTCGGCATGATCGTGTTGCCGATCATGTGCTACAACCAGATCCAGATTCTTTGCGGGGCCTTTCTGGCCGGGTATTACCGGCGCAAGGTTGAAGCGCAGGCGGCGTAACCTGAGAGCCTTGATGGGGCATCCTGAGCTTGGGTTTGTCGGATTACGGCCTTCGGCCTAATACGACCTACACGTGCGCAACTCGTTATTTGCTTCTCGATAAATGCAAAAGGCCGCTCCAGGTAGCCTGGGCGCGGCCTCTTGGGCTCGAGCGGCTACTGCACCAGGCCGCGCTGTTGCGTGAAAGCGTGCTGCGTACCGCGTCTCTTGCTATCGACTCCAGCGGGTGCCTTCGCGGGTGTCTTCCAGTTGAATGCCGGCGTCGGTGAGCTGCTGGCGGATTTCATCGGCGCGGGCGAAGTTCTTGTCTTTCTTGGCCTGGGTGCGCTCGGCGACCAGGGCGTCGATGTCGTCGTTGCTGAGGCCATCTTCGCTCACGTTCTTGTTCTGGAACCAGGCGGTGGGCTCCACGGTGAGGATGCCTAACAGGTCGGCGGCAGCCAGCAGTTCGGCTTTCAGTTTCGGCTTGTCGGCCAGCTCGGCTTTGTTCAGCTCACCAGCGATGGCATGCAGGGCGCTGACCGCTTCGGAGGTATTCAGGTCGTCCTTGAGCGCTTCCAGTACCGGGTGGTTGTCCGGCAGTTGGTAGTCCGCTTCCGGCGCCACGGTTTCGCCGCGACCGAGCAGGGCGTAGTAGAGGGTATCCAGGCCTTTTTCGGCGTTATCCAGTACGTCGGCGGAGAAATTCAGCGGCGAGCGGTAATGGCTGGAGAGCAGGGCGAAACGCAGAATTTCGCCGTGGTACTGGGTGAGCAAATCGCGCACCAGACGGAAGTTGCCCAAAGACTTGGACATCTTCTCGCCGTCGATATTGATGTAGCCGTTGTGCAGCCAGTAGCGCACGTAGTCGGTGCCGTGGGCGCAGCAGCCCTGGGCGATCTCGTTTTCGTGGTGGGGGAAGATCAGGTCCTGTCCGCCGCCATGGATGTCGATCACGTCACCCAGATGTTTATGGATCATGGCGGAACATTCGATGTGCCAGCCCGGGCGGCCACGGCCCCAGGGGGACTCCCAGCCGGGCTGCTCGTCGGTGGACGGCTTCCAGAGGATAAAGTCGCCGGGGTGGCGCTTGTAGTCGGCCACTTCCACCCGGGCGCCGGCGAGCATGTCTTCCAGTTTGCGGCCGGAAAGCTTGCCGTAGTCGGGCATGGATTCCACCGCGAACAGCACCTGGCCATCCGCCTCGTAGGCGTGGCCCTTTTCCACCAGGGTGGCGATCATCTGGATCATCTCGGGGATGTGATCGGTGGCCTTGGGGATGATGTTTGGGGTTTTCGCGTTCAGCGATGCCATGTCTTCGGCAAACGCCGCGGTGAAGCGTTCGGTGAGGGCGCTGATGTCCTCGCCGTTTTCCGCGGCTGCCTTGATGATCTTGTCATCAATGTCGGTGATGTTGCGGGCGTAGACCACTTCCGGGTAGAGCCGTTGCAGCAGGCGATACAGCACATCAAACACCACCACCGGGCGGGCGTTGCCAATGTGGACGAAGTTGTAAACCGTGGGGCCACACACGTAGAGGGTGATGCGGTCTGGGTCCAGCGGAATGAAGTCGTCCTTTTTCCCGGTGAGGGTGTTCTGCAATCGTAGGGTCATTTGCCGTACAACTCTTTGGGGTCTTTGATGGGGGCTTTGTCGATGGTCACGCTGTTCGCGTCGGCTTTCCAGTAAAAGCAGTCGCGCCGGCCGGTGTGGCAGGCGGGGCCGGTCTGGTCCACTTTCACCAGCAGGGCATCGCCATCGCAATCAATGCGCAGTTCTTTCAGCATTTGTACCTGGCCGGAAGATTCGCCCTTGCGCCATAACTTTCCCCGCGAGCGGGAAAAATAACAGACACGGCCCGTGGCCAGGGTTTCTTCGATGGCTTCGCGATTCATCCAGGCCATCATCAGCACTTCGCCGCTGTCATGCTGTTGGGCAATGGCAGCCACCAGCCCGGCATCGTTGAATGCCAGGTTATCGAGGGCTTCCTTGAGTGAAGCCTGAAAACCTTCGGGCTGTTGTTCGTTGTGTTTGAACATGACGCCTCCAGGGCGTTTCTATTCTGGATGTAGGAGCACCTCTTGAGGTGCGAACCTGGCGTGGCAAAGCCTCGCTGTCGCTCGGTTCGCGCCTCGAGAGGCGCTCCTACAGGGACTTCGTCGTGAAGCCTCTAGATCGGTAAGCGAGTCGCTGCGGCCAGGGCTGCGACGGCTTCGTCCAGATCCATGGTCTCGGTGGCCTGGGAGCCCAGGGTGCGAATGGCCACCTGGTTCTGCTGGGCTTCCTGTTCGCCGATGACCCAGATGCGCGGGGTCTTGGCGCGGGAGTGTTCGCGGACCTTGAAACCGATCTTCTCGTTGCGAATATCCAGCTCCGCCGGTACCCCGGCGGCAACCAGTTTCTGCTGCACGGCGGTGGCGTACTCGTCGGCGGAGTTGGTAATGGTACAGATCGCCACCGGGCGCGGCGCCAGCCACAGGGGCAGGTGGCCGGCGGTGGATTCGATCAGGATACCCAAGAAGCGCTCCAGGGAACCCAGCACCGCGCGGTGCAGCATCACCGGGCGCTGGCGGGAGCCGTCTTCGGCCACGTATTCCGCATCCAGACGATCAGGCAGCACGAAGTCCACCTGCAGGGTGCCGCACTGCCAGTCACGGCCGATGGCGTCACGCAGTACGAATTCCAGTTTCGGGCCATAGAAAGCGCCTTCGCCCGGGTTCAGTTCGCATTCCAGGCCCAGGGATTCCACCGCCGAGCGCAGCGCGCCTTCGGCCTTGTCCCAGGTTTCATCGGAACCGGCGCGGTTGTCCGGGCGGTCCGAGAATTTGATGCGGAAGCTGTCGAAGCCGAAATCTTCGTAGACTTCGCGCAGCATCTTGATGAAACCGGCGGTTTCTTCGTTGATCTGCTCTTCGGTACAGAAGATGTGGGCGTCGTCCTGGCTGAAGGAACGGGCACGCATCAGGCCGTGCAGGGCGCCA
>Ga0209712_10000805_pt1 | contig 27085 bp, 32 predicted proteins | sample ArcOceMetagenome_FD_187443 | JGI IMG/M metagenome (GOLD analysis project Ga0209712, IMG submission 187443) | Marine eukaryotic phytoplankton communities from Arctic Ocean - Arctic Ocean - Greenland ARC118M Metagenome (SPAdes) (version 2) | ecosystem: Environmental > Aquatic > Marine > Oceanic...
AAAAAATCTCGACGAAAATCTCCTAAAGCCTTAGGATTTCTCTAAAGCCTTAGGACAATTCTCGGAAAAAATCTCGACGAAAATCTCCTAAAGCCTTAGGATTTCTCTAAAGCCTTAGGACAATTCTCGGAAAAAATCTCGACGAAAATCTCCTAAAGCCTTAGGATTTCTCTAAAGCCTTAGGACAATTCTTTGAAAATAATCGCATAGTTTGTGAGTATGTGTTTTATATCTAATTGATCTTTAATTGACCAATAAAATGTCTCGTCCTGCTACAATCCCACACGGCTTATCTTCAAAATTTCACAACAAAAGATGTTGCATTGATCTCCGAGATGGCAAGGTACATGCTATCAAAATCAATACCAATAACCGTAACTGGCATAATGAAATTGATCTTGAGAAAGCGATTGTTGCCTGTAACCCTAAAACACGCCGTGAAAATCGCCTGGTACTGAATCAAAAGGAGCCATTCCACATGCTCTCGTTCGGCTGTGGTGCTGATACTAAATATTGGGGTCGATACGTCTGTCGTGTTGTGTCTTCGAGCAATTCGAGACCGTACTTCCATTTAGAGTATGTCGATGACGGCCAATTAGATTGTTGTCTACCACACGGTGAGCGCAACACGTCTCGTAGTTATTTGGAGCGTCAGTGGGACGATGCGTTTGACGTTGCTGGTACTGAGCAGGTCTATGAGCCAGCAACCATGACGTTGCCCCGCTGTCGTGTATTTCCAGACGGCAAGGAATATTCTCCCGATGTTTGGTTGCCAGATTCTGGGACATTTATTGAAATAAAGGGTCCACCACCCTCGTGCGAAGAATTTGAAAAGTGTCGTTTGACCCGTGAGCTTGGGTTTAAGATTAAGATGTTTCATGGTGCCCCCGATGGATTCGATTGTTACGATTGGGATAGTGACGGAAAACGTGCGAAGAGTAGTTATGCATCATATTATAGATATTTACATCCAAAAAAAAGTCGCAAGCGTCGTCGAATTCATAATGTAGAATCCCATTAAAAAATGCGATCCATTAAAAAATAGTATAACTATTCCTTTGTTTTGGTACTTATGACTTTAAAGTGTATGCATTGTGGAGTTCGACGAGATTACTATCCAACTCATGAGAATGCGTGTCGCCAAAATTGTAAGGTGTCTGATAGTGGTTATCATTCTTTTCAAACTTATATTTGTTGTTGCTGGTTGAAAAAAAGAGAAAATAAGCACGAGCATTTATTGGAACATCGTTCGAAAAAACGTTCGGTGACTATTTAAGATGTGCACTTTTCTGTATATGTCGGCCATTAAAACACACGAAATTTTCAATGTTGTGCAGGGTGATGATATTACATATCAAAACGAGCAGGGTGAAGAACAGACCTTGACCGTCAAATCGTTGATGGTTGAGAGGCAGCGTCCGTCTGTCTGTCAAATTTTTACAGAGAAAGAGAATGTGGGGTCAATGGCAAGGGAAACCAAATGTTTCCATGCATCTATTGAGACAATTACACCCTCTGACTCGCATACAGAATTTGCAGTGAAAGCAAAAATCTATCATAATTTTCATAATTTACAATTAAAGACAGTGCGTTCAGAGTCATCTGAATGTACAATTAGTTAAAAATGGATTTTTATTTTTTAATATAAGTGTCACAATATTATTTCTATATGCGTACCTTTTTGATTTGGGTACTGTGTCTATGTAGTGCAAGAGCAGAATGGCCCCCACACAATTGTCGTCGACCTGTGAAGGTCGAAGATTCATCGGTGATCATGACATCATCGACTCAAAATCAAATAAAAACACAATGCGAGATTCTAGATACATTCACGGGAGCGTTATATGTGAAATTCAGCAGAATTTATAACTTGAATGAGCAAACGCACTCTGATTCAACACTTTCGTTTGATTTTTTGTTTGATGGTGAAACAAAATTCTCGCTAGAAGTCCATAATGACCGCTTACAGGTGATTCCACAAGAGCATACTGACATTCGCATCAATAGTGATGCGTGTATGGCAGTCCTTGCCCGCCACGAACTAGACTGGTTCAATTGGATGCGTGTAAGAGTCAACCATTTGAGTGAAATCGGTCGTACATTTGTTTCAGTGGATCTGGTCTCCTACGAAGGGACTAGCTTTTCCCCATGTGTTCGTTTTGAGATGGATTTAATTGATTCTGCGCTCAGCCTCCGACTGCGTGGTTATACAAGTTCGAATATGCGCCAAGAAGTGCACGAAATTACTGATTCGAAACCTGATTTGAACAAATACTCGTCTTCTGAATTAGCCACTCGTATGCAGGTCCTTGAAAAAAGAATCCAGCGTATCCATACAACTCTGCAGCGTTATATGGGGTATCATGACGAACATGCACGTCTGACGTCCGACAAACATTTACAATTGAACCAACAATTTATAATGACGAAAAATGGTCTCCAAAGTCAATCCACATCACATTTTATAATATATTCCTTTATTGTTGTGCTCTCGTTAATCAGTACATGCTGGTGGATTACATATAAAATTAGACAATCAAATCGTGTTCATGTTTTGTGAATCCACATATTTTACCCTTATGTGTGTATTTAATGTTTAATATAATAGTAAACAAAAAAAATGTCGAACTTTACTTATGAACCATCTAAATCTTCTTTGCGTGCTGATACTGTAGTCGAGTTTGTCAATCGTTCTCTGTTGGATTTCAAAATTAAAGAGATCCCAGGTATGGGTCCGGCATCGATTACTAAGTTTGCAGATCATGGGATCTATACGCCGGCTCAAATCGTAGCTAAGTTTTTGTCTTATGTCGATTCGCATGATACAACGGGACAACAGGTCTGTGAATCCTTTTACAATTGGGCTAATCCAATTATGGGAAAAGCTAATACGCACAATCTAACTTTTGCAATTGCGAATTACTGCGGCGAGCATGGACTCTTCAGTCTCGATTGATAAACTAGGTAAATGCCTGTCCAAAAAAGCACAAAACCACCCATCCAATATAATAACCTAGAATCTATAATAGTACCTATTGTGAGTAACGTACCACCAAATACAATGAATAGAAATGTTACTATTGCTTTTTTATTTGTTTCGTGTATCGGTGAAATGTGTTCGCCCGGTTTGAGGTGGTCAATAGCGACGGACGCCGATGTTAATTCCCTTGCACGACGACCATCTTTTCGGACAGACATTCTCTAAAAAAGGAACGCCTTAATACCTTTTTTTTCACATAATTTCTGAACATTCGAAAAAATATCAAATATGCCTTTTGAAACCAAAAACAAAATGGATAGTCAAATGGAATCAATGTCTCAAACCGAATTCGACGAACTCAAACTTGCCTACCAGGGCGCCTTACCTGCCATCGATGCGCTTAAACATCAGCTTCGATCATTAAACAAAGAACAAAAGTCTCGTCTGGACCAGATTCACTCGTATATGCGCGAGAATAATATCATGTCCGCTGACATTGGTGGTCTGACGATTGAACGCGAAGAAAAGACGACCGTTTCTGTCTCGATGAAGACTCTCGAAGAAGTCATCGACAATCCCGCTGATTTAGAACAGTATAAGCGTGATCACACTACAACGAAGGAAGTGATTAAAGTTCGTAAGCCAAAACGTCAACGTACATCCGACGAATAAACTAAATAGTAATATAAACAGACAATAAATAAATATATAATTTTATGAAACGACCACGATGTACGACATGTAAACATACGATGAAAGGTCATCAAAAACGACACTGTACAGGAATAAACGTACTTGTCCTTCCATCGGGGCACAAATATGTTGGAAACATCTATGATGAGAAACCATCAGGCCATGGCATCTTAGAGGATGAAAACTCCACCTATGAAGGCCTGTTCCTTGACGGAAAAAAACATGGTTATGGCACAGAAACCTTCACTTCCGGCCGACAATATCTTGGCCACTGGTCTATGGACCTTTTCCATGGAAAGGGTGAACTTCATATGGAGAATGGTTCCTATTATGAAGGTTTATTTAATATGGGTACCTATCATGGATATGGACATTGCACTCATTCTGAATCATCCTATGAAGGTCATTGGCATCACGGGACTTATCACGGTCAGGGGACCCATACAACAATACGTGGTACTTTCGAAGGTCAATTCTATTTTAATACAAGATGTGGACATGGAGTCTTCACAGATCACAAAGGCAATGTATACAATGGGTCTTGGCGCCAAGGACATCGAGAAGGTAAGGGCGTCTACACAACCGCCGATAGTATTTACACTGGGTCATGGAAACATGATGTGCAATCTGGACATGGGGTCCTAGTTTCCAAAATACATGGAAGATACGAGGGTCACTTCAGACGGGGAAAAAGACATCAACAGGGGACACAAACTTGGACCGACGGGACTACTTACAAAGGTGGGTGGTCAAAAGGGAAACAGACAGGACATGGGACACAAACTTGGACAGACGGCTCTTCGTACTGTGGGGGTTGGCTTCGTGACAAATACAATGGCAGGGGGACCCAGACATTTGCTGACAAATCGTCGTTTAGTGGAGAATGGGAATCTGACCAACGAGAAGGTGAATTTATAGAAACAAAACCCAATGGTTCTGTCTCCATTGGACCATGGACCAATGATTTAAGACACGGTACTTTTCGAGAGGGCGATCGGAGACAATTGTACATATGGGGGTCTGCTGTTGTATTTGAATCGTTAACCCGTGCAGAAAAGGCATGTAAAAAAATGTCAAAAGCTCGTGACTATGAAGGGGTCAGAGTTATTCTTCAACATTTCCCAACGCTCGTTACTTGGAAATTCTTCTCCAAATATGATAAAAAAGGAATTAATCTGGATATCATGGCCAAAAAGGACATTATCGAAACATTACAGCAATATTCTCATCAACTCTTTAAAGCAAAAAGGTATCTATTCTTAGAGAATCTCTATCGTCTTTGTCCAGAGGAAGCACTAGAAGTTGCATACAACGAGGCAGAGGAACTCTTTGATGCACTGTCAAAAGAATTTGTACCGAATCCATGGATTGTCCGTTCAGCGTCTTATTCAAGGGAAACCAAAGACAAACTATTAAACGGACTCTTCTTAGGAGATCTAGGCAGGTGTCCGCCCAAAGACCCATTTACAAGACTACCCATGGACGAGAAATCAGGGGAATATCTCAACAAACAACCAACAAAGGCCAAAGACATTTATACCAGATTCATGAAAGCTATTGGTCGCGAGTCCAATATTCGAGACATTGCAAGATCATTCGATGTACAAGACTTTGAAGAACTACTACAAAATGCAAGAGAAGCCAATGACAGAGAAACTATTATACGTGTCATGAAAGAACGAAATGAATATATGGGACAACCGATCAGTAGTAAATAGTGACAACATACAAAAGACACTATAAATAATAACTTCTAGTTGACCAACATGGGACTTATCTGGGGATCACCACTGAACGCAACTGACAAGACATCCACTAAGGGTGAGAAAAAAAGAGTCAGTTGGGGAGGAGCTTCGCTAAGACAGTTTTCTGACGGTGGAACTATTTACGGACCAGACAAAGACACCGAACTCAAACCACCACATAGAAAAATAACTGAACAGGAACGAAAACTATCCAAACAAAATTTTGACATCACGTATGTCTTCTTGTATCTACTCAGTAGTTGGAGCCAAAGCCGAGGACAAAGTAGAAGTAGAATGATTAGTCAGTGGATTTACAAGTTCAACAAGGCCAGATACGAGAAACAATTATCACTTCATCGACTGCCAGAAGACATACATGATGCAACCACAGGGGATCTAATTCAAAAATGCAAACTTTTGATAGAACAATTAGAAAATAAAGAAGGTAAAATAACAGTGTCCGGTGACAGTAGTACAGGTAAAATGATAGTTTACTACGAAGAAACATCCCTGGTGGATGAAGATGACAAAGCCGTGAAGCAGGTCAGCATCCTCGATGTGAAGTCACTCCAAAAGTACCTTGAAATACAAAATAATCTTATTTTTTGATTCACAGATCTTGATGCAGAAATAATCCTAAGCCTTTAGAGAAATAATCCTAAGCCTTTAGAGAAATCTTGTCAATATTTTTTTGAGAAATAATCCTAAGCCTTTAGAGAAATTCAGATGCATTTTTGAGAAATAATCCTAAGGCTTTAGAGAAATCTTGTCAATATTTTTTTTGAGAAATAATCCTAAGGCTTTAGAGAAATCTCGAAAATAATCTTGAGAAATAATCCTAAGCCTTTAGAGAAATTCAGATGCATTTTTTGAGAAATAATCCTAAGCTTTTAGAGAAATTCAGATGCATTTTTGAGAAATAATCCTAAGGCTTTAGAGAAATTCAGTCAATGTCTTGATGCATTTTTGAGAAATAATCCTAAGCCTTTAGAGAAATTCAGTCAATGTCTTGATGCATTTTTGAGAAATAATCCTAAGCCTTAAGAGAAATCTTGGCGATTCTAGATTTAAGTCTGTCATTTCTATGAATTGTCACTATAAATACAGAATATTTAGACTATAATGTCTACGTTCGGTTTAACAACTGCTATTACGTATTTGTCCGTTATTATTGGTCTGAGCGTTTCTGCAGCGTATGCAACAACGTTTTTTATGACACCTTACAATGATTTGTACCTCACTGGTCAATCAGGTTACGACGATACAGATTTACCATATACTTTGGCCATTGTGGAATGTGTCATTGCTGGATCGACCTTTATGGTTGGTGTTCTTGCATTTACCCGTAAACCCGCTCGTCGCGCTGTCCTTGTAGCGGTGATTTTTTTCATCGTGTCGGTCATTATGTCGGGCACTTTTGCAAGCATTCGCGCTTGGAACTTGGGTATCATCGGCGATGATATGGAGCGCACTTGTTCGGATGCAAGTTTATCTGGTTGTCCAACAACTCGTTTTGAAGCTGTTCATAAACGTGACATCATGTTTTCTTCCCCCTTTGGTGGGGAATGTTCCTTTTGGTTTTGGGGACCATCAATGAAAGCTCGTTATGAAGGCCAAGCAGAGATTCCGGGCTCTGGCCTTCCTGCAAACGATGCTTGTGCGGGCTGGGCCCAAAGTAACGGAAGAATGTGTGATCAAAATATCGAGACATATATGGATTTTTCGAAACCAAGTAGTTATGGCTGGAGAGATGATACTGAAGATATCACTGCCCTTTTAGCCGATACTACAGGAGCCGTTACCATAAAGAAGGTGCATAATATGGAGATTGTGTATCAGTTGCAACAGACAGTGGCATCAGTGTCCAATACCACTATCCCAGCCAGTGAGCGTTATAATTCTCAACCAACGATTACTTATTGTTGGTATTGGGGCTGTTCTGAGGTCTGTACAGCAGATCGTTATTGGGTGAATCGTTGGTGGTTGTATTGTTCGTCGTTGTTGACGTTGGCGAACATGGTGAATGTAATTTTAGCTGCAATAATTTGGAGGAGAACATCACCCGAAAAGGACATGACGGTATTGCCAGTTTCTGTTGGAGTCTTGGAGCCAAGAATTGAAGCATATGTTCCTAATCAAGGTAGACGTCGGAGAATTCAGAATCCAACTGGACTCTTGTTTTGACTATAAAGTACATACATTGTAAAAAAAGATGCGCCACGTACCAAATAAGTTGCCCATGATGCGTGCAGAAATCGAAGGTCGTTCATACCGCATGGTTTCTTTTTTTCATAGTCACCCCTCTGAGATTCCAGAGGATCAATGGACAGTTTTTGAACAGGATACCTCCAAATTTATTGTGGATAAACTAACGTTATCGGTCATGGCAGAATGTCAATGTGAATTTTTGACGCGTGCGGTCGATTCAGAGTCATCTGAGCCTGCGATTGTAGCTGTGTCAATGTCTTCGATGGAAACACCAATAGGAGATGACAAACAGAAGATCGACGAAGACTAACATCGGTTACAAAATAGAGGTATAAAGAGTCTATAAGGAAAATAAAATGTCTTTGTCTTTAAAAGAATCTTGTCATCTATTTGATAAATATTGTCGAAGAAATTCAGACACACCAACGTTTCAAGATTTCAATTCCAAACATTTTACATGTCTCCCATTGTATGAGGTTGTTTTTGAAGAATATAAGAAAGGAATTGACAGTGCAAGGCGCGCTACTGGCCTTCCAGTGACGCGACGCCTACCCAGTCTATTTAAAAAATTGAATCTTTACAGAAAGCAGTCTGACTTGCCTGATTTTGTTTCTGACAACATGTCTTGTAGTGTCCCATCGGTTCAAATCGCACCACAGACATTTGCCCATACATCCAAAGTACCTGGTGTTTCTGCGTCCGTCAAGATGAATATCCGCGCACCGGAATCAAGGCACCCACAACAAGAAAGCAGTGAGAACGTCTCCAACCAGTCGACATCCGAAGCTACTCCGAAGTTTGAACCTTTAAAATGGACCCGCGAGTCCTATGCGCAAAAAGTTTCGGAGAGTAAATCTATATTATTGAAAGAGTCAAGTGGACACATGGTTCATTTAGTTCCAGAGACGCACGATGGTTCTTCTTTCGAGTCATTAGCCAGTAAATTAACCAAGAATACCTGGGAAAGCTTGCGTGGTCAAGATGACGGAGATTTAAAGATGCGTGACGGTTCTAAAATCATCATGGCAACAATTTCTTTGGATGAAGGTGATTTAGCAGAATTTATCCAGAATCGAAAAAATAAAATTTCGGGTCCTCATTTCATTCGTTTTTCTCGTATTTAACAAAGTAGACATAAAAATAACATGAATGATTTTGAGAATATGCTTATTAATTTAAAAGTATTGCAATCAATTAATACAAATGTACGCTTAGATACTACAGAAACTTTATTTCGAATTCACTCTCCCAGTGCTTGGGTTCCAACGTTTTTACGACGCTGGTGGGCCCAACAAAACCGACTTACAGATATTACCAGAATTCAAACTTTGTATTGTGATGCTACAGAATTAGTCAAAGATAATCACCCACAATCCGAGAGAATCCAACACTACCTCTTCGAATCCAGAAAAGGCCTTTCCAATATGAAAACAACTTATAGAAATGATCCAACATTATTAGCACTCATCGATGTTATTTTAGACTCCGTGGGACAACTTACATCGGAGACTTAGGTCGAAGACGACTACATAAAACTCAAGGACATTGGACATTGACCAGCGACAACTGACGCTATATTTTTAATGTTATCCAGTGGTAATTGATCACGAATAAGAGTCTTTAAAGTAGTTAAGACCGATTCTGAGTAGGTCTTATTGGCATTTAATTTGTCAATTCGCGCCCTGGTCAATAGTATTGTATATAATTGTTCAACAGAACGCACATTTCCATTGTATAAAATATGTTCTGCTTTTTGTCCAATCCATCTTATTGTTCTCAAAGCCGTACAATAAGACGGATACATTGGTCCTACTAGTTGAAAGTTGGTGGAAATATGTGCAACAATTTTCATACAGGCAACAACATCTGCTTTTGCACGATGTGCGTTTTCGATAGGTTTATCAAATAATTGTAGATGAAGTCCGGATAGAGAGAAATCCCCATTCGATTTTTTGAGCATTCTCCTTGAAAAATGCAAAGAATCAAAAAAATACCAATTCAAAGGCATCACTCTTGAAGCTCGCTTAAATTCTAATTCCAAAATAGGCTTGTCAGCACGAAACGTATTGTGACTAATAAATACTGGAACCGTATTTGCTGAATGAACAGCGATCCATTGCTCCAACTCTAAACAGACACACTGCCAAGTTCTCGCATTGTTTTCATCTAAAAATGCCCGAGTTAATGGTGGGATTTCTGGAATCGGTGGCGGTGGAAATTCTTGTACGCCGGGATCAGGGTCGACGATTGCCGTAAACCATTGTTTTGTTTGCAACGAATAAACAGCTATCTCCCAGATACGACAAGTTTTTAATGAGCGCACATCTCCTATAAATTCTAAATCAAAGACAAAGAAACTTGTCTGTAACGGAAAAGTTTCAGCTAATTCCATTTTTGGTTATGTATTACCTTTTTTGTTTTATACTCAACTATGAGTCACTTATGCGACCGCCGTCAAAAGACAGAAATATGATGACGTAACGAGACAATATCATAACGCAGCAACCTACCATTCGATCGATACCAATTAGGCCGACGTTTATAAAAAGGAATTAGTTTTGATTCGCTATTTATTTTATAACAACAATGCATCCCATCAGGAGCTTTGATGCCTACAAACCATTCGCCATCCTCAAACTGTGCAGAACCAATCGGTTCCGCACATTCAGGACATTTCCATTCACACAAACTAGACCTCAAACATGTAGGGTGGATAGTATGTCCACAAGACAATCGGACCAGACCATTTTTCTTGAAATTCAAACAGAGTGGACACATCATTCAGGCTAAAAAACACGCATTTTTATACAAATGTGTAGAGAATATGTGGGAAAATATTTAAATCCAAAAAATATAGAACGAATCATCATGAGGAGACTTCAACAATTGTTGCAAGCCAAAATTATATTCACAGATGATGTGCTTTATTTTACATTCAAAAAACATATTTTTACAGGGAAAATTGCACAAGGAGGTATTCTTTGGCAATGTACATGGCAAAAACCAGGCGAAACGTCCATGGACATTTTCAAACATGCTGTAGGGCTCGGACAACAACCGTATATACGCACGTTCGAGTCCCTAACAGATTGGACAGAAACTTGCATTCAAGAATGTCTTGATGAATACCATACCAGATATTCGTCATGGAAAAGAGTCAGACACAAAAGATCAGACCAACCCATGGAAATACTCTTCAAACATCTACAACGAAGACAACTTCCATTAAACACGACACCAGAAGGAAGCAAACAACTGTTACTTTTTGAACAAATAGCATCACAGAAAGGTCACATTGAAATGCTCACTACACATGTCAAATCTTGGATGGAATGGTTCAAACAACAACATACAGGGGAAGAAATGCCTGTTAGTCCTCTCACAGAAGAGAAAAATCAGCAACGCACTGAACAAGGCACAGCCACACAACCATTCCTACTCCAATCAGACGAAGGACAATACCTCGTACTACACAGACTGAACGAAGTCGCACCAAAAGAATGCATCTCATGGCTCAAAAAAAACGGACCAGAATCTTTTAAACATAAACTATCAGACGTCAAAATGTGCTTTGATCCATGTAAAGAAGGAAACATCCAGTGGGATACAGTAGACAAAGAAACTTCAAAGAGATTTGTACATCAGTTTTTTAGCAATACAAATTAAATTATTTCTATTCATTCTATAAATCATCGATTGTATTCGCGTCTCATCTTGGCACGGTAATCAGAACTCGACACAGATGTATCTTCATTGTCGATATATTTGACAATAATACCGAAAAACAACGAACGGAAAGTTGACTCTATCTCCTTGCGACATTTAGCACCGGTTATCACGATTTTACCAGAGCGAAATAATAAAAACACCAACTTTGGAGCAGTTGTGCGGAAAACAAGTCCAGGAAATAAGTCAGGTTCATACGACACATACGGACCATAAGCACGAGAAAGCTCCAACAGTTTCAATGTATGAGGAACCTCAGCAGAGGCCACAATATTCTGGATCTTGAAATTTCGGAACGACACAGGGATTCCATGCTTTTGGAGAATACGGACATACTTACGACCCGCCAAACGGCTCTGAAGCTCAGTCTTTGCACCAGTACAGACCATATTGCCAGAAGCAAAAGCAAGGGCAGTTGTCCGTGGTTCACGAATACGAATAGTAGCAGCCGCGAATTTTTGCGGGTTATATTCAATAAAAGGCTTTTCCAGTGCAATAGAACGCAAATCCAAATGGTCAACACCAAGATTAAACGTAGCCACCACATTCTGAAGTTCAAACTTTGGCATTTCCTCTACTATAGACTCCACATTCTTAAAGTCATCAGGGTTAATGCGCTCCTTTTTTACCTTCTTTTTTTTACGTTTTGACTTCGGCATCTCTAATTATATTAGTTGGTATTAACTAAGATCCTTGAAAATCCTTAAATAGACTGTCAGGGCAAATAATTTTTTCCAGAGTATTTAATTCTATATTTAAAAAGTCAGCAACTTTCTGCCGGTCTATTGGATTAAAACCAATAAGTAGTCCATTTTTCTCTACATAGGCAGCTACCGTTTGGATGGCATCGTCGTACAGTATATCACAAGTGTATTCCTTCTTTTCATTCGTAATCCAACATCCACGGACTCGTTTATCAGGATGTCGAATTTTAGCATAAGAGGCATACAATAATGCTTGGTCTTTTACTTTTTTGCGTTTTTGAGTCGGATTTGTACGATTAATAATTTTACACTCAACTGCCAACAGACACATGTCTTTTATGGCCAGAATGTCACCGATGCCAAACTGTGATCGATTTCGGACTGGATACCACTCTTGGTCAGTCGTCCATCCGTGTTTTTCCAGGCGTTTAACAGTGAATGCGACTAAATCTTTTTCTTCCATCATTCTTATTTGAATATTGGCGTTAGTGAATATATACAATATTATTTCTCTAAAGCCTTAGGATTCTCTGAAAAAAAAATGATATTTTCTCTAAAGCCTTAGGATTATTTCTCTAAAGCCTTAGACATATTTTCTCTAAAGCCTTAGGATTATTTCTCTAAAGCCTTAGGATTATTTCTCTAAAGCCTTAGACATATTTTCTCTAAAGCCTTAGGATTATTTCTCTAAAGCCTTAGGATTATTTCTCTAAAGCTTTAGACCAGGACGGACAGTTTTCAAATAAAGTTTAACGGAAAAATAAAATAAGTTACGAAAAAGTTACTTTTTTCTGGTCTGTGACAATATAGGACATCCAAACACACAATGAGTTCTACTACTTTCCCAATGACAAAATTTAACTTTCTTAATTTTCGCAAACAAAGTGAACCAAAATTCACAAGTCAACTTAAGACCAATCCTGCCACGCAAAAGCAGGAGACCTACTATGACATCCAGAACGATTCTGGCTATGGTTACAAGGTCATGACACCGCCTGCAAATGCTCTTTTCCCCCATCTGGGTGAAGGTGGTAATTTCGGTGGGAAGTTTAGCAAGACTCAACAGACTTCTAAATTGATTAGCAATATCTTGAAGGATGGCGAAGATGATTTGTTTAAGTCTGAGCGCTCCGATTTTTTCGAATGGCTTCAAAAACTGAACGATGATGTTCTTGGCCAGATGTATGACGCTGACCCGATTGGAGCCTCTTCGGCTGCCCGTGCTAAAATTAAAAAGCGATACGGCAAGAAAAAAACCGAAGACGAGTGCGAAGAAATGGCGCGCAAAGCATTTATGAAGACTGCTATGATTCCTTTGAAGAATAAAGATGGGGAAGAGCAGGTTGTGATCAAATGTCGTGCTTTTAACAAAGATGGTTCCGCTCGTCCTGTTCGTTATGTTCAGGAGTCTGGAGATAGCTACAGTGTCATTGAAGAGGCGCCGACGATTCGCAATGGTGCTCTTCTGTGCTTGCCGTTTCAAATCCGCCCATTTATTATGGCCAAGGATAAATATGGAATCACCTACACGTTGATTCCGGACATTGTGGTTCTTTCGACGGGCAAAGGTCGTTCTTCCGCTCCTATGGAAGCGATTGAGACCCCTGAGCGTCCATATCAATTGTCTGTTGCGGAGGGTAAGGAGGGCAAGGTTTATTTGAACGTGAACGACAATGAAAATCGTCGTTTTATGTTCCGTCCTGTTGCTACGTCTGTTGTTTTCAGCGATCTCGGCGGAGTTGGTACACTTGGTAAGATCGCTGGCGTGACTGAGGATAATGCCAAGTATTCTGGCACGACCAAGGAAGACATTGATGATGAAAGCAGTGTGTCGTTCTTCAATTATGCCCAGAAGCTTTCTACGTCTGTTGTCGACTTTTGCATTGCAGAGCCGAACTTATTGACCAAGTTGAAGGCTGATAGCAAGGAGGAGGCTGAAGAAATGGCTACTGAAACTGGTGAATCCTTTGATCATTGTTTCCGTACTGTTATCAACGATGCTTTCAACTCTCCTGTGAGCAAGCGTGAAGAGGATGATTTTCGCCAGCTTCGATTTAGCCAGCGTGTCTTTACTTATGGTGAAAACAAACAACAAAATAAGATTCCGTTGACAGATGCGGATGGAAACAGCTTGGACACTGAAATTAACCGTGGTGCCAAGATTGCTCCTGTCCTTACTCCATCTATCTATTTTATGGCAGATGGTAAGTTTGGCTTGAAGTTTGATATTTCCTTAGAGCATGGTATCCGTGTTGATTCAAATCCTGTTTTGGAATCTGGCTCTGCTGGGATTCTCTACTCTTTGAAGCGTGCCCGTGACGGTGAAGCATCTTCTGATAACAAGCGCGTAAAGACTGAAGAATAAGGGTAAATATATAAAAAATAAAATATATAAAAAATGCTAGCAATAACTAAACAAAAATTAAAATTCGTTCTTAATCATTGTATATTGTATACATAATACAATTAATACTGCTCCAGACCCTAAAACGACCGACAATGCACCTATGCGTGGTTCTGTGGCCCATACGGTTCCAATAAAAGCCATGGATGGCCATGTTTGATATGCTAGCATGTAAACATGTTGCGTTGTTGTTCTCATTGCTTGTTGTGTTGTTGTGCATGTGGATCCTGCCAGTAGCATTGCAGCTAGTATTGGAAAATTACTGCAAATCCCTGCCCATTCTACCTCTCCATGTTGTATGAGTTGATCGATGGTAATGAGCGCTCCAATGGCCAACAAATTAATGAACAGTATGTAATACACTGTAAATTTGATGCCCTGTGGTTGATTTAATTGTGTGGGTGCATCTGTAACATTCACAATATTGCCAAAGAGGGCAATTATACCTATCGTTAAATAAAGATAGTTGTTGTTGGTATAATAGACACCAGCGGTGGTGGCTACTGTGGCGAGAATAGCAATGGACCAGCACAGTACCCATTCTTTATGTGCGCAGGAAAATCTGGGCAGTCTTCCTGTGCGGAGTGCTCTTAGTGTAAAATGAAAGACTGCTAAAAACACGACAGCTACGGAGGATGCGGCCCATGTAATTTGAAGCCATGGTATTAATTCTTTTTTGTGTAGCATGCTGAGGACAAGCACTATCGATCTTGATGGGATCCAAGTTAGCATAATAGCTTTCGACCCGACGTGGTGGATGACTAGTAATGAAATATTGAGGAGAATGATAGACAAAATAACTGTCAACCACATCTTATTTGAGTATAAAGAGGGTTCCTAAATAGGTCATAATGTTGTCAAATGAAACCGACAAATTATTGGGAGTTCGACTACAAAATTTGGAAACAGGTGTCAAACAGTTAGATGGTCAAGTTCGATCCCTTGACGACAAAGTATCCCATGTAATACAAATGAATTCTGAAATAATGGAGAAACAGACTGCGGGTTTTAGGGATATGCGCGGAACCCTGGATGCCCATTCCCGAGAATTGAAAAAATCAATTCGACAAATACGAGGGAATTGGTCGACACAATGTTATGTCATAGCTTTTGCCATAGGTCTGACTACTTGGACAATATTAATGGCGTGGGTTCTTTGGCATTAGCAGAACATTCATTTTTGTTTTGGTCGACATAGAGAAATCCGGAGAACGGCATTAATCAGCAGAAAATTTCCAATGAGTGTCCAGTATTTGATGTCCGGGTTCCGCATTTGAAACATAGACGCCGTATTCGGCTACACCACATGCGTTGGAACCTCTTTCTAACAATAAATAGCCGTTTTCCCCCCAAGTTGGACCCCAAGAATTTTTAATGATCCATGCATCTTTTGTATACCCTACAATTGTAACGGCATGATCAATATCTTTGCCACATCTGTCTGCAGTAAAGATGCCTCCTTTGTAGTTATCCATTTTTTCAGAGTCAATGCCAATTCCAATGGGTCCGTATTTGTGTAGAATGGCTTCGAATTGTTGTTCTGCTTTTGGGTTTTCCCCAATCATCAGTACTTTGTAGTTTTTGACACGTACGTGCGAAAGAAGTGATCGTGGACACTTTTTCTGTGCTTCGCGATACGGAATTTCAGTTGCCAGGGGTATTGGATGATTCTTTGCGTACTCAAAGACATATTCCATGAGACCACCTTCACATCCAACGTCGGGGCGTCCGGGTCCAGATGTGCAATCCATTATACTTTGAGCAGAGAGTGATTTTGGATGACCATGCGTTTTTGACCAATATTCTAGAACAGTAGCCGATGAGAAAGCGAAACAATCCCCACAAGTACCCTGGTCTTTGACAGGGGTCACGTATGAGATACCCTGGTGAGATCTCCAATCGATTGTTGGTAGTTTATAATGACTACTGAGATGTGTATGTTTGTGTATTTGATCTCGCTCCACTTGTTGATGATGTCTCATTTTTAATGGCATGTTTCTTTTGAGTTCGTGCTTGAAACGATCTGATCGTGACGTCAGTCCAAACTGTAGTTTTTCGGATAGTTCTGAGATCTGTGTGGCAAGTACCATTGATTTCCGTTGTTCCATTTCTTCAGCAGTTTGATAGGTTTTTTGATGTGTTTTCATATACTTGCACATCCGTGTTTGATGTCCATCCAACGTGCAGTTGCCATGCGTATATTCCGCAAGTCCGGATGGCGCAAAAAATAAGAATAAGAAAAGAATATTCATTTTCTATTTATTAACGAACATTTATACTAAATATCAGTCACATGCAGTCTACAAAATATGCAAGTCCAGATCCAAACGTTCACCAACCACAACACATGTCTTATATGTTTGGACCACATCTACCAGTTTCAGAGAATGGCATCTACTTTGGAGGGGATGGTCGTGTAGTAAGATGTCCAAGCAATAAAATACCGATTCAAAGGGGACAACAACCAGCGTGGCTCATTGCGGATTGGATTTTAGCGAATAAGCGAGGAGAGCCCATTTCTGAATATGCGAGGGAAATTGTCATCGGTGCTGTCCAACAATCAAAAGGTCTCCAATGGATAATGGAACTCAATTAATATGATTCGATATAGACAATTGCTTTTGAGCATGCTTGGAGCAAATCATTTAAATTTCGAATCGGTTGCCATTGACCAGTCGTTTGTAAAAGAACTGTTTCAGCATTGTCAAATAATAAGGGTGAGTGGGATCCAATAATAATCTGCGACATTTGTTTAAAATCCATATCTATTTGTTTTAATAAAGAGACGGTCATGAGTGCCGCGGGTGGCAATTCGACTCCCAACTGTATAAGTCTGTGTTTCAATCGGATAGTGGTATCTTCCAATTCTTGCAGCATTTTTTTATAATGATATAGGGTATTTATAGACAAGGACACTGAGATGTCTATGTCTATTTTTAAGACATATTCACCTAAAAGTTTGTTTTTATCAACGTTGAAACTAGCCAATTGTTTGTTTAGGAGACCTCCAGTGATTGAAGCGGCTGGAACGACTTATTTCAGATATGTGTTGCAATTGCATGGATATATTCGGCAGGATATGGATTCGATGTTTACTGTCGAAACTAGTGAATGTGAATCGACGGTTTCGATTGCAAAAATACATCAATCGTTGTCCGAGTTGGAGAAGATTCTGCTTGGTTCCTCTTCCTCGTACGAGCAAACCATTGAAGGCTGTGAAAGATACACAAATCATTTAAGGGAACAATTAAATCGTTCTGAAACGTGTACAGTTGTTTAACATACTAGGTAGATCTTATTTAAAACTGATTTTTTAGTTGTACAATTTGGCGTCTGCTCTTTCGGTTGCTTTTGTTCAATCTATCCTTAAATGTGTCGTGCGTAATGATGGACAAATTGTATAATACCAGTTAACAATTCTAATTTTTTCTCTTTGATTGATTCAATGGATTCCAGTCCTCTAAATGGGTTTGGCATCGATGTGTCTAGTTTCTTGTCGTTGTTGTCTAATTCTTTTCGAATATATCTCAATAAAGAAAAGGAATCAATGCCACCGTCGACGCCTTGATCTGTCCCAGGACTCAACACGCGAGTTACCCATCCTGTATATGGTATTGCGTTGTTGTTCTCTTCCCTTTTGAGTCTTTTCGGCGCTCTTGTACTCTTCGACCTGGACGAGGACGATCTTTTGGATCTTTTTTGGTCAACAAAATCATCTGGTATGTAGGGTAATGTAACATCTGTATTTTCTGTGAGTCTGACCACGATTCTGTTGTCTGTTGGTATGGAATGGATGTTAATATTTCTGAAGCAATGACTGTACAATCTTTTTGGCAATGAGACGAATGCGTTGTTTGAACCAAGTACTTTATGGTAAAATATATCTGTACCCACTTCTTGTGTAACAAAAACATGTTTTGGCATAATGACAGAGCGCAAATCTCGTGACTTTGTAGAACAATTCAATTTTATACCGGGATAAACGATACGCTCGTCTACGTTATCCGTTCTAGGAACTTGTTTATTGTACCATCTGCTGAAGCTTTCTTGTGTTAAGGGTGGTAGGGTAAAGTCCATTCTCTTTTTAGAAAAATCTCTGAACTTATAGTAAATAACGTCTCTCTAAATTTTTTGGATTCGCCACATTTGTATAGCATATGGGGTTTTTGAATAATTGCTAAAAATATATTGTATAAACTTGAGATGTCTGATCAGTATATGGAACCACTTGCTCAATGGGGAAAAAATGCTCATTCAGTACCAAAACAAATAGAACCCCAGTCGGGCATTAAAGACTATCTTTGTTATCATATCCCACGAGGTATGTTTAGACAGGCCGCTTCGACCTTTGCGGACGTCAGACACGCCGACCAGTCCTCACGTTATGACGAAATAGGTTTACAGCTTCTTCTCCAAATGCTTTTTAAAACAGCAAATCAGGAACAAGACAAAGTTCCTGACATTTACCCATATGTGAAGGTATGGCTTGAATGGATACCCTCTATTAACCACAAAGATGGTGTCAAAAATGCTGTCGGTTATCGTCTCCATGCCATTTCGCTCCACGAAGATATTAAGTTTGGCACTGCACTAAACAATATTTTGTTCGAGACTTCTCAAATGCATAAAGATTCAATGAATCGCGCAATGAATTCTAGAAAAGTCGATGAATTGTCTGGTTTACATCCATATCAAAAGTGGAAGCGCGTCGCGTCCATCGAAATGTATATCCGTACCGTCTGTGATCGATATTCACGCTCACAAGACTATACAAATGATATGGATAGTCTAATGGACCCCAAAACGCCTATCGCTAACAATGACAACGATGCCAATCCGAACAGGGTCTTTAACATTAAAAGAGCAATGGAACTTGTCCCCAATGACAAAGACGGCCTGACCACTGCCGATCCACGGTTCATGGACATTAAATCTTATACGAAATCCAACCCTGGTAACGTTCAAACATTACAATTTCCAAGTTCCAGCCATGTTTTGCTCTTGTCACCTTCGCAACTCCATCCCAAAATTTTCTGCAGTAAGTATTTGCCAGATCATCAACAATGGATGGAATCACAACGCGACATTCCAAAGAAACAACTGGAAGATGGTTATGACCCAAACTGTGAAACAGAATATGATATTCGCACACCCGCCGACCTGGAACGTGCACGCCTGGAAGGTCTCACCGACAGGTCGGCGTTTGCGTCGTTGGCAGCACAAGCCAAAGACAAGTATGCTGCAGATGTACTCGAGACAGAACACACCGATGAGTTTCCAAGTACTTATCGCGAATACCAAAAGTGGGCCGTGCATGCCATGCAAACACAATGTTTGGATCCAGATGCCTGTATCTCAGATGTTGTCTCCAAAATGATTACTTGGCGCGAAAAACATCCAAATGCAGCTGTTATCAAACATAGAGTGAACGATCCGACACTTTCGGTCTTTGCAAACAGAGCGATCACTATTATGGAAGGATACGAACAATATTCACTCATTTCGACGGCACACCGCATGATGTTTCTGATTCATCATGCTCGCTACGATTCATTTCGACGTGATTTTGGACTTCACTTTAACTGTTTCCAAGCTGGAGACGGAGCGACCAGTAAATCATTTCTCTTCAAACTGATGGAGTGGATGTCCATTCCTGGTTCCATCGAAGTACTGACCTATCAAACTGGCAAAGCAGATGCTGTTGACGGCAATCGCAACGATATCACCACAGTGTGTCACGAAGCCCCTCCCGGGATGTTTCGCACTGGCAATAATCCAAATGCAGATTCTACCCAAGAGGCCATGTTCAAAGAAAAACTCACTTCACAGAAAGTGACCGCCAAGGTTTGGTGCCAAGACGAAGGCACAGGACGTAGGTCTGCACGCCTCACACAATCAGAATGCATTGGTGTTTGGATGGGAGCCACCAATGATCCACCCTCTGAAGTGGAAGAAGCGCTCAAAACACGATTTTTCTGGGGCAACTTTGAACAACAGCAGCGCAGAGGTCGGGATATCGACGATTGCATGAACGGAGAGCGCATGATGTCTACATCCGATCTGAAAATTCGCAAAAAACAGTTCCTAGAGGCCAAGGAAGAACAATACAGAGTGATGATCGTCGAAAAGGGTATCTGGTGCAAAGTCATTAAAGATGTCAACATGACCGCTTCCAACATTCTGGTCCCACGGCTCAAAGCGGAACTAACACGAAACTCCATCATTGTGCCCGGACCACGTGATTGGGAAAGGGTCAAAATATTCTCACGGAATATGGCCATTGTCACCGCAATTGAACGCGTTTGTAATCTTCCAGGAGGGGAATGGTACGGAAAACCATTTGCAGAAGAATGCTTGCCAGATCTAGAGCCATATCTCCGAGTGACAGAAGAAATGGTCATCTTTGTTCTCTCATTGTTGTCAGATCAGTTTCGGAGTCCGGTCGAGCATAAGATTCTGAATGCAATTTACAACATGGAGAAGCGCAGTCCATCGTTTATAGATCCGAATTCAGGCGAACCATGTTTAGACTATATCAAACTGCCAAGAATGAAACAACTTAGCAAAAAAGTCAATTCCAGAATGTCTTTTGTAAAGGGAAAAACATCCCAAAATAACATTGAAAACTTTATTCACCAAATGTCCAAACATTCCATCATGCAGCCCAAATACAGAGAGAGACCGATCGGTGATGGAACCACCGCAAATAGCGACAAATTTCCCATTATTGATACAAGAAAGGGTGCCGCCAAGTCCATGAAACAATCCTGTGTCACAACCAACGAAGGCGTTTTCATTCATGTCTCTCATCTATTGGCACACAAAGAAGGGTCCGCCGACAGCATGTTTCAAATTTTGTCGAATGAAACCCACAAACACTCGGACGCAAAGCGCATTTTCACCGCATGCCCCGTCGATAACTATTTTCACATCTTTCGCGTCATTCAACGTCAACCGGGTGGCAAAGAATTGAAATACAATAACGTATTGGCGAATTCCAAAATATCCCGTTGGATCACTCAGACGTCGGAGATGGACGCAGAAACCAGAACTAGGGGCGGCTACAGTATTACAACGGACATTGATCGGGAAGTTTGTGGCAAATGGTCGACTAAAATTGGAAAAGCTTGCTATACACCCAAAGAAATGATGCTTGCAGTGGTCGAAGCTGAAGAGTATGACCGGCCAGAGATCGTGTATCCCGATCAACTTTTAAAAAAAAAGAGAAAGAGAAATGCAGACGGAGACGGAGACGACAACGCATCAGAGGAAGAACAACAAAAACGCGCGAAAATAATAAAATAAAAACGAAAAACAACAATAAAAGATCCACTTTTTAGTGGTACAGTTAAGAATATATAAACCTATCTTTTTTTTAGAAATGTGTGGTATTCTAGCAATATTGTTGCCAGACGGAGCAACTCGCAACAAACTCAAAAAAACAATGACAAACCTTCAAAAACGCGGACCCGATGAAATAGGCCACTATGAAGACAAAAACATCTTTATCGGACACACCAGACTCTCCATCGTTCATCCAGAGGCTGGGGCACAACCTATTCATTATAAAGGATGGGTCGGCAGTATGAACGGTGAAATTTACAATGCAAAACCGACCAAGGATCAGACCGACTGTCATCATCTTGTAGCGTCAGTCATAGAACATGGTATACAAACACTGTCTCAGATGGACGGAATGTTTTCATTCTTTTTATACCATCCAGAGACCAAAAGAGTGATCATGGGCAGAGATCCCATCGGCATCACTCCCATGTATTATTCGCAAACCGTCGTCTCCTCATTATTAGCATGTCAAACAAAGGGAGTGTCACACGTCCCAACAGGATCAGCAGCATCTTTCACACTTGGATGCAGACCAACATGGCACAAATATGTACAGCCATATCAGTTTGTTAGACCTTCACAAATATCCTTAGTCAGTCTGATGGTCAGAGCTGTTTCAAAACGTCTCATGGGCGATGTCCCATGGGGTGTCCTCCTCTCAGGGGGGCTAGATTCATCCATCATTGCCGCAATTGCTGTCAACCAAGCCGCAAAAAAAAGACCAGATTATCCCAAAGTACACACCTTTTGCATTGGACTTGAAAATTCACCAGATATGATACAAGCAAAAAGGTTGGCGGACGATCTGGGTACTCATCATACGGGTATTTCGTATACTGCGTCGGAGGGTATTTCTCATCTGAGGGATGTGATTCGGGCAGTTGAGACGTATGACGTGACAACCATTCGTGCATCGACTCCCATGTGGTTATTAGGACGTGCAATCAACAAACGTGGCATCAAAATGGTTCTTTCTGGGGAAGGTTCCGATGAATTGTTTGCCGGATATCTCTACAATTTGTATTGTCCAGGACGACAAGAAATGGAAGACGAATGTCGCAGAAAAGTTGCCGACCTCTATGCATACGATTGTGCAAGAGCAAATAAATCCATGGGAGATTGGTCCATTGAGACAAGAGTGCCATTCCTAGACAATGACGTGGTTGATTATGCTATGAACGGATTAGATCCGACCACCAAACTCTCGGGAACTCATCCAGAGGGTCCAAAGGCAGAGAAATGGTTTTTGCGAGAAACATTTCAGACGATACTGCCATCCTATATTACTGAAAGAACCAAAGCACAATTTTCAGATGCTGTTGGCAGTGAATGGATTAGCGAATTGACCACACATGCAGAACAGACAGTCTCTGGTCAGCAACTCCAAGATGCAGCGGTCAGATGGCCTTTTCAAACTCCAGAGACCAAAGAAGCCTATCTTTATAGGCAGATTTTCGACGAACTCTTCTCAGAAATATCGGGGTCAGAGGAAACAGTTATTTATCAACCATCCATTGCATGTTCGACTTATTCCGCAACAAAATGGCACGAAAAATTTCAAACATGCTTAGACCCTTCAGGAGATGCAATCCAACGAGCGTTTAAATATTCATAGTATTTACGGATTCTATTATTTACAAGATGCAAAAAAAAGAATGGGTGGCACACATTGAAGCTGTTCTTGAATCGGGACATCCCTTTGTACACAAGACACAAGATCAGAATAAAGCCCCTCTTTTATTTGCATGTGATGTCTTTCGTCGAAGAAAACACGATGTTCACATCATGTTGACGCCCTCTGAAACAGGCAAGGTTGTTTTAAATGTATGCATTTACGTAGGAAAAACAGCACTAGAATTTACACTCAGAAGGGATCAAAGACCAGAGTCGATTATCATGGGCATGCAGGATCCCATGACCAGAGTCGTGACGATAAGAGGGTGCGGGACAGTGTTAAATACAGTGTGTCAAGTGGTTGAAACAGCGTTACACTCTGGATGGTTCATAGAACAGAACGTATTAAACACATTAACACAAACTAACCAAGATAACACCAAACAACGTAATACAACTCTACTTGTTGTCCTCCGACGGGGTTCAAACATGGGGAGTATATAAAGACTTTTTATTTCATTATTCAAAAATGACAAATACAAAAACACTAGATATTGCTGGACTCGTCACCGGCACTCTCGCTGCTATATTTGCAACTATCACGATTATTATGCTGGGAGCACATATGGACGCCGCAAACTTTCCAGGATCAAACCTCAATTTGGCCAAATACACCACCGATGGTACGTACCAGGATGCAGATTTAGACGGTCAACACGTAGCTGTTTTGAACGGATACATTGTTGACGCAACTCCGGGATGTAACAATTTCGTACACGGAGTCGCAGGCCGTGCGTCAACGCAGAATGAAAACGTCTGCGTCGATAATACAGAGACACCCGCGGATAACGTACCGACTTTGGACAAAACACCACTCACCGATTGGACAGGATGGATTGTGGCACCCGATTGTGAACGGTCCGAGACAGATCCAGCAATGTGTGCAATATTTGGAGCATACAGCGGGTTATCATACTGTGGACAAATCACATTTGCTTTGTTAGCTATCCAAACGATACTTTTTACCGCACATAGCTGCATCGCTCTGAAAGATCAAGCCACGAAAGCCGTACAAAAGTCTTTGGGGCTACAAACTGTGAGTGTTCGTGCGTTATTGAAAAGTAGCGACAACACGACCAAAATCACACTCGGACTCACGATTACATGGGGCATCATCACCACTTGCCTTTTCATTGCTTCTATGTTTGCTTTTCAATCGTTCTGTGACAAAATTGACACAGGACTGGGGCGAAAAGTCAAATATGAGAGCGGGTCAGTCGTAGCATGTGCCACGACCGGATGTGTCTCGGATTACTGGACATTATTCACACTCTTTGTCTTTTCGTTCCTCTTTTTCGGAATACCCAACCTCCTGATTTCATTTGGCTTTTTAGATGTTGCACGACGCCCAGAGACAGAGACACCAGCCAAATCAGAGTTAAAATCATTCATGTAAACAATCTATTAGAAACGGTATAAACTTTTTTGAACTTTTAACTCAGATCTTAATATTTCTTCAATTCCCTTTTCTATTGTATAGTCTTTGCAACAAGGCCTCAAAAAACCATTATTATCATAACATTTCTCGACACGTGACTGGTGAACTAGATGCACCAATGGCATACGAGTAGCCATCAACCAGATATTAGAAATAGAACGCTCCAACAACGACACCGCAGAACGCACCTTTAAACACGAGATACTACTATGATCATGATACCACACAGTTGCAACATCCATATACGGTAATAATGATCCAAGCAATTCGTCAGATACAGGGTGCTGATGACAAACCCAAAGTGTTATCGAAATGTCAAACGCACGAGGCCAACGAATTTTCTGAATAGAACCGGGAACTAACTGAAAATCGATATCAAATTGCCTCAAATTCGCTGCCGTAAGCTCAGCAGTCATCGTTGATAAAATACAGATATGGAATTCCATCAGATCACAAAAGACAACCTTTATACTAGTATAGGGGAACTAGAAGGACGGACATCACGAGCGCGATAGACCTCATACAACATCTGAAACGGGACAAAAATGCAAAAAAACTCATGCACTATAAACACCCAACACCAACGAATTGCACGATCAATACTAAAATCACGATGAACTACAAATCCAAAAACACAACAACGGAACAAAGCACGCCACGGCTCTTCGACATAAATATTTGAAACATTCATCCAGCGCACCGACCAAAACAACATGACCCAACACACAATACGCCATTCGCGGAAATAAAACTCAGACAATACAGTTATAAACACAGCCACATGATGCGCCAACTCAACAACCAAATCCAACGATGACTCATTTAAATTCAAAAGATACAATAACCATATAATGCCCGTTGCAACATGAAACGACATTAATTTGGGACAAAAAGCAATTAACACTGTCTGCGTCGCCAGCAATTGTTCCCTATAAGGATCAGGAAAAAAGAAATGGCACAGTAACAAAAGCCAACCACCAAACTCCCATAACATTAACTGGAAAAGGAATAACCCAATTATATACCCATGTGCACAAAAAGTATGGAAAATTATAAGACAAAGGCGCCATTGTCGGTGCGCCGTAAAAATCACATCTTTTAGGATCCACTAAAAAACAACTATAATTTATTTCATTACATATAATCTATACCTAGATGTCTTCTGCTTCTTTGCAGGAGGCACCGACGACGCAAAATCATCAGACCGCAACTCAGCACGAACCTCCATCAATAATTCTCCCAGCCAGTCTTTGCCATAAATTACACCGTCCGTTTTTTTGTATGTCCAGTTATTACCATTTCCTCTGAGTGGCTTTTCGTGCAAATCTGCAGATACAGTAGATCCAGTAGATCCAGTAGACAATAAAAGCGAATGGTACAAAAGCGAATGGTACGGCTCCATCGAATACTTTTTCCTCAAACATTCTTTCATAAACGCTTTCTTATTCTCATCGGACAACTCTGGGGCCACTTCAATAGCGTCAAGGCCTAGTTTTTCACAGACAACCTTCTGTCGGCGTTTGGATATTGGCGTAAGCTTGCCCGCTTTTCGGCGTACCATAGACCCCAATAACTGCGCCAGAATACCGCGAATAGGCTCCCCGTCGGGTGTGAACCAATACGCCAATTTTTTGGGGGTCCATTTCTTGATAGGTTGTAGGAGCTGCAACCACTCGAGAAAAGTTTCGCGATCGCAGCTCTTTAGACGAACGAAAAGGTCTTTCATGACCTGCTGAGGAAATCGGCCGCTCATATAGTCAAACTCTGCACCGCCCATGAGATTGGAAAGGCCTTGAAAGCCGTTTTTGAAGGTTTTGCTATTAAAGTAGATGGAGTTCATATTTCAAAGTATATAATACGTTTTATAGAAGATTTCTTTATAATTCGAAAATAGGATTCTCTGAAATATTTTCAAGTTTCTCTAAAGCCTTAGGATTCTCTCTAAAGCCTTAGGATTATTTCTCGAGATTTTTTCGAGTTTCTCTAAAGCCTTAGGATTCTCTCTAAAGCCTTAGGATTATTTCTCGAGATTTTTTCGAGTTTCTCTAAAGCCTTAGGATTATTTCTCGAGATTTTTTCGAGTTTCTCTAAAGCCTTAGGATTATTTCTCGAGATTTTTTCGAGTTTCTCTAAAGCCTTAGGATTATTTCTCGAGATTTTTTCGAGTTT